>Ga0098074_1000323_pt1 | contig 35741 bp, 37 predicted proteins | sample 32_taG_FD_75064 | JGI IMG/M metagenome (GOLD analysis project Ga0098074, IMG submission 75064) | Marine viral communities from the Gulf of Mexico - 32_GoM_OMZ_CsCl metaG | ecosystem: Environmental > Aquatic > Marine > Oceanic | place: Atlantic Ocean: Gulf of Mexico | collected 2015-07-12 | reverse complement strand
CTGAATTTATTGCCAAGCAGGGCGCTTGGATGGAAGAAAAGGCCGAGCCGCTTATTCCCGATGCAATTGATCAGGGTGAAAAGCCGTTTATCAAGCCGTTTATGATTGATCTGGCCAGTGACCATTATGATCTGGACATAACCAAAGCCAAGAAAGTTTTAGGCTGGGAACCGCGCCATAATATTTATCACGGTCTCAGTGATTTGGTTGCCACTCTCAAACGTGATCCGGCGCAATGGTACGACACCAACGGCATCACGCAGCCGGACTGGGTACAAACGGCGGAAGAGAAAAACGTTAATCCCGACACAATCCGCGACCAACATGAGAAGGATTATAAAGCGCAGCATTACAATTTTATCTGGGCGCATTTTTTAAATATCGGGTTGGCCTTTTGGTTATTCAGCGCACCATTTATTCTGGCATATGAATCGCAAGCCATGGTGTGGAGCAATATCGCCTCCGGCGCGGCCTTGCTGGTATTTGCTTTACTCTCGCTATCATGGCGGGCGGGGCTGGCGCGTTTTGGCGCGGGTGCGGTTGGCTTTTGGCTATTGGGCGCGCCGCTCATATTCTGGGCACCCACGGCGGCGGCGTATTTGAATGACACCATTGTCGGCATGCTCGTTATAGGCTTTGCTGTCTGCACGCGGCCCATGCCGGGGGTATCCAGCGTGGCGGCGCAGACAGGGCCTGACATTCCGCCGGGATGGGATTTTAATCCATCAAGCTGGCTGCAACGCATGCCGATTATCGTACTGGCCTTTGTTGGATTTTTTATTTCGCGCTATCTGTGTGCCTATCAGCTCGGCCATATTGATGCGGTGTGGGAACCGTTCTTTGCGGGCGCGGCCAATAATCCGAAGAACGGTACAGAAGAGATTATCACCTCGGCGGTGTCCGAGGCATGGCCTGTGCCTGATGCCGGGCTGGGCGGCATGGTTTATGCGCTGGAAATTCTCACCGGCTTGATGGGATCGGTGCGGCGTTGGCGCACGATGCCGTGGCTGGTTATGCTTTTCGGGTTTATGATTGTACCGCTGGGCGCTGTGTCAATTTTCTTTATTATCATCCAGCCGATTATGATCGGGACGTGGTGCACACTCTGCCTGATCGGGGCGGCGGCAATGTTGATCCAGATCCCCTATTCGCTTGATGAATTGGTGGCCACATCCGAATTCCTGTATCGCCGCAAAAAACAGGGACGCCCGCTTTTGCGCATCTTCATTACCGGAGATACGGATGAGGGTGAGCGTAAGGAAGAGGGTGAGGAATTTGCGCAAGGCCCGTTTGCTGTTATTAAAGATATGCTGAGCGGCGGCGTTTCAACGCCTTGGAATTTGCTTTTATGCGGCTTGGTCGGTATTTGGCTTATGTTCACCCGTTTAACGCTTGGCCATGAAGAGGGGATGGCAAATGCCGATCATATCATCGGTGCGCTGGCCTTAACAGTTGTGGTTATTGCCTTTGCCGAAACCGGGCGCGCTTGCCGCTTTTTATTAATTCCTTTAGGCGCAGCATTATTCGTCACGCCTTTCCTCTATAGCGCCGATATCATATCAACTATGGCAAGTCTTGCATGCGGCGGCATTCTCATAGCCCTAAGCTTTAGAAAAGGGAAAATTCATAACTCTTACGGTTATTGGGATAAAGCTGTTCTATAAGTAGGCTATAAAGGGCGTTCACTGGATGTTTTAAGGCGCATAAAGTGTGCTTTTGCATGACAGAGAGAAACTTAAAGATTTGCAGGTGATTTGCCATTCTACCAGCCAACTTAGGGAGCATATTCTCTTATGGTACATTTTGGAGTATTTCTAATAAAAAAATATCAGATAGGAATAGCGTTACCGAAATCATGCTCACAGAATCATATTACGGAATGTTATCGAAACGCGCCTTTTGCGCTCAATCTTGAAGCCGTCAATAACATCAGCTTTGCGGGCGGGAATTCCATGTGTCCATTCATACCTGGCCGCTTCAGATAACACAATCAAACTGCGCTCTTGTAGATATAATTCTTCTCTGCAACCGTTTGGGATATTTTGGAACTGCATGATCGCGCCTGACCCAAGAGTGAGGGACCCTATCGTTTCCCCAAAACAAGGCACACAATCAACATGCGCCGAAATACCCTGCCCCGGCTCGTATTCATTAACGATAGCTTGATCCGGAATGCTTTTAAAAACACCTTGTTTCTGCATGCGCTTTGCAATAGATGCTATCCACTCCGGTAATTCTCCGATATACGCATCATCTGTCACGGCTCGCGCTTTATAATCATATTTATAGCCGTAATGTTGTACACGGCGCTTAAGGTCGGTGAGCCACAGATTATGGTCAATGGCCTCAATCAATGCATGCTCTTCATTCTTTGTGATAAACTCTGGAGTATATTGCAACCCTACTATGTCGGGGACTTGCTGTTCTTCAATGTTAAAAAGTAAGTTCATCATTGTGGTTGCAATACGTTCGGCACAAATGTAGTCAATTTAGGTATAAATTCCCATATTTTTCTTTGTAATGCAAGAGAAAAATATTCACAATTTGCAACTAGGCTTTATGGAACTAAAAAATAATCATAAGGGAGCTCAAGAGATTATCGCGGTGGATGCAGTCTAACTCTAACCACTCTCTTTATATAACTTGTATAACGTATACATATCAAAAGGCTTTTATATGCTTTTGAAAACCGATATAATACGCATTGTAATTTTGCATTATTGCCACGTTAAAGGAAAATACAATGAGAACCATTCCAAGCGCACTCACAATAGCCATGCTCATTTTAAGCGGCTGTAGCTCTTCACTTATGGATTCCAAACAAGTTGTTGATGTACGAACCTCTCCTGCAATGAGTGCCTCATGCTCGTTACAAGATAATGCAAGATCATACAACGTGACGGCCCCTGGTATCGTTGAAGTTAATCAAGGTGATGGGCCGTTGCGGGTGTCTTGTTCAAACGGAGCGAGCACGGGAGAAACCATTATTCAAGAATCCTTTAATTCCGATGCAATTCTGGGCGAAAAACCGGGAATGTTATTAGACACGATTACAGGTTCATACCAAAAATACCCCAGGATTATTACCGTTCCAATGAGTCAATAAAACTCACGTATAACGATTGGTCACCATTTGAGACCACATCTTGCGATTTGAAATGTAGTGATGACGCCAGTGATAAATATATGTCATCGGCACGCGGATTATTGTCGGTAACGCGTCCCAATATCAGTTTTAAGTCATCCGGATATCGATCATTAAAACAATCCTTGGAAAAATTATAATCCAAACCCAAGCCCCAATATTTGGCGCAGGCCTCTTTCTGGGTCCATAATTTATAAAAATAAGCTCTGCGGCTCTGCTCATCTGCAAGACCAAAATAGTGTTGGCACTCGCGAGGATGAAAATACGTTTTCATAATCTCGCTCATATATTTTCTAGGTCGTGCGCGCTCTATGTCCAAACCAATCTGAACGCCGTCAAAAACAAGCGCCATAGCCCACAGCGTCCCCGTATGACTAACGCTAAAGTTTAAGCCATTATTATCCTCAAGATGAGGCTTACCGTTTGCGCCTTTAGAAAACTTTAGTGTATCTGGGGGGGTGTCCAGCAGCGTCGCCAAGATATTCGTGCGCATGACAACCGAAAATTCGCGCATTTTCATTAAACCCGCCTGGGCCGAAAAATCTGCGTGCGCTCTGGAAATATCATAGAGCCATAATTGGGGACTCGATCCGTTATCTCTTAAAGCGCATTCCATTTTAGTTGAAACTTCTTTTGTATATGGGGGCATTACAATATTATGGTGCTTTATAGTGTTTCATTAATCAAACTTGCTAGCCAGATTATATCTTTATGCCAGACCTAAGCTTCTCCATTCAAGCATTTTCCATGTGCTCGCCAGCCACGGGATCGGTGACATGTTTAGATGCAGCAGAGCATACGCAATGGCAAGATCATGTTGATGACCAATCATGGCGGCCGGATGATAGTTTTATGCCCAAAAGACAATTGCGGCGCTTAAGCCGTTTAAGCAAAATGGCACTTTTTTGCGCCCACCATGCCAACGCGGCATGCGATGGCATTGATATAGGAGCGCCGATATTTTGTTCTAGATATGGTGAGCTGAATAACACTGCAAATGTGTTAAGCTCAATCCAGAATAAAGAACTGGTCTCCCCGATGGATTTTAGTTATGCCGTGCATAACACCGGCCAAGGGCTTTTTTCCATTCTTCATAAAGATACACGCCCCGCAACGGCTTTGTCCGCGCGCGAGAGTATTGTCGAGGAAGCCCTCGTAAAAGCGTATGCACAATTAGAAAATGGTAACGACGCAGTTTTGGTAGTTTATCAAGAGGACGACCTACCCGAAGCATACAAAGGATTTTCTGGTAAAAGCTTTATGCCATTATCTTTTGGGTTGGTGCTAAAGCAGGCCGGAAAGAACACTAAAAACCGCCTTACACTATCATTTCAGCCGGAGCAGAGCGATAGAGCAAGAAAAAATTACAATCAGCATGAACAAAACATTGCTAAATTATTTTTAAACGGCGGCGGCGAGACTACGTTGCAATCAAAACGCATGCAATGGAATTGGCGCTATGAAACGCATTAATATCAATTATTACTGGCGCTTATTTGCAACGCTACTATCCTTCACATTGTTTGGCATCGGTGGGTTGATACTCAGCGTAACGGTATTTCCGCTCTTATACATTCTACCGATCAATAAGGCGAGCAAAGTTATTATTGCGCGGTATATAGCGCGAACAAGCTTTCGTTTTTTCATTGGCTTTATGAAATATTTCGGTGTTCTGACCTATGATATTAATAATGCAGAGCGGTTAAAATCTCAAAAAGGTCTGTTTATCGTCGCAAATCATCCGACACTGATTGATGTTGTGTTTTTAGTCTCGATCGCCAACATCCCAAATTGCGTTGTAAAGCGCGGTGTCTGGCGAAATCCTTGCATGTATTTTGTTGTGAGCTCGGCTGGTTTCATCGAGAATAACGGCGATCCCGAACTTATGATCGATCGCTGTCAAACAGCCTTAAAATCTGGTGATGGACTTATCTTGTTTCCCGAAGGTACGCGCACAGACCCCGATAGCGATATTCGTATGAAACGCGGTGTGGCGCATATTGCCTTACACGCTCAAAAAAATTTAACGCCTGTGACAATCACTTGCGAGCCAATAACATTAACCAGAAAACACCGCTGGTATCATATTCCATTGGAAAAACCGCCGCATTTTTGTATAAATGTTGAAAGTGATATTCATATACAGCCATATTTGGACAATAATGTTGATCACGCCCATAATGCACGGGCATTAACCCACAGCCTGAGGCAGGCTTTTAAAGTTTAGAGAATTTAATGGAAAACTTGGTTTTAGAAATAAAAACGCTGATTATCAATACGCTGGATTTGGAAGATATAGCGCCCGAAGACATCGATGCAGATGCCCCTTTGTTTATCGAAGGGCTTGGCCTTGATTCTATTGATGCATTAGAAATCGGCGTGGCGTTACAAAAGAAATACGACATCAAACTCAGCTCGAAAAGCGATGATCTGAAAGAGTATTTTTATTCTGTACAAACTATCGCGAATTTCGTTCAAGCCGAACTTTCTGCTCAAAATTAATCAGGATAACAGCCATGAAACATTCAAAAGACAAAGTCTTTGCTATCATTCAAGATGCCTTGGTTGATTTGTTTGAAATTGATCCCGGTGATATTACAATGGAAGCCCACCTATATGACGATCTGGACATTGATAGTATTGACGCGGTTGATTTAATTGTGCGCTTAAAAGAAAAGACCGGAAAGAAGCCCGATGTAGAGGCTTTCAAAGATGTTCGCACCATTGATGATCTGGTGGATTCCATTCACAAACTGGTCAACGATCAAAAATAGATGTAAGAGTGCCCGAGTATGAAATTCAAATTGATACTCAAAATTGGCCTCGTAATATTGATGTTGATTTATCCGGCATGCATTTATTTTGGCCTTAATCACTTCAATGTCCGATGGCTGGCCTTAATGATCTTAGCGGTGTTGACGACAAGAGCGATAATAATGCCAAGCACGCAGCGGCGCCAAGCTATTGTACTGTTCGCAATCGGGGTTTTGGTTGGTGGCTTAACCTTTATTCTCAACGATCCGCTTTATTTACGGTTCTATCCTGTTTTGATGTCATTGCTTATGCTTGGAATTTTTTCGCTAAGCTTGGCTTTCCCACCAACCATCATTGAGCTTTTTGCGCGGATTAGCTTTAAAGACAAGCCGATGCCCGGCCACGTTATTGCCTACACGCGCAACGTCACAAAAATCTGGTGCGGCTTTCTTGGCCTTAATGCTTGTATCGCCGCCTTAACTATTTTTGCATCATGGGAGATATGGACGCTCTATAACGGGCTTATATCGTATATATTGATGGGGCTGTTATTTGCAGGTGAGTTTGCCTATAGACATCTGATTGTAAAAAAGAGGCATGCCGATGCGCTCTAACTTCATCCCGCTATCACAATTAATGAAAAAAGGGCGCGGCTCCGAAGTGGTCGTGGCTATTGATAAGAACAAGCAAAACATCACTTGGGAGGGCTTTGCGACAGATGTTTCCAGAAGCGCGCAGGGCATATCAAGCACTTCATCAATTGCTTATGTTCTGGCGTGTGATGATCTATATCTTTTTGCCACCGCGTTTATGGCGCTATGCGCGGCAGAAAAGCATATTATTATTGCCCCAAACCTTCTTCCCAAAAATTTGCAGCACATTTCAAAAGAGTGCGATGCGACCATTTTATGTGATGAGGATATTCTAAAGATCTTACAAAAACATGAGCCCATTTTTGAATTTAAAAACATAGACCCCGATCTAACCTTTTTTACATTATACACCTCCGGCAGCACAGGCAGCCCCAGCATCATTACCAAACCCCTAAGCGCATTAGAGGCTGAAGCGCAAACGACCCATCATTTGTGGGGCGCGGCAGTAAGCGGCGGGGCTTTTGCATCCAGCGTTGTACATTATCACGCATACGGATTGCTCTTTCAATTTGCCTGGCCGCTCAGTGCGCAAATTCCGTTCATAATCGAGCGCATCAATTATCCGGAAATTTTAGAAAATTATAAAGACGAAGCCTTGAATTTCATCTCAAGTCCGGCTTTTTTATCACGGTATTCTAAAAGCCCTACCATTACTGAAACCCAGCAAAACTTAAAGTTTATAAGCTCCGCAGGCTCGCCGCTACCCAAGGATATAGCCAGTATTTTTCGCACAGCTATCGTGGAAATATACGGAAGTTCGGAAACGGGCATTATTGCTACGCGCACACCGCAAAAAGATGCAAACTGGTCTCCGCTACCCAAGGTCGAAATTAAAACAGATTCTAAAAATCACATTTTGGTTCGCTCGCTTTATACAGGGCTTGATGAATGGTGCAACATTCACGATACAATCGAAATTCTGGAGGATGGCCGGTTCAAATTAAAAGGGCGGCAAGATCGCATCGTTAAGATTCACGAAAAACGCGTGTCACTGGATAGTATTGAAAAATCATGCCTGGAAACTGGCCTTGTTCAAAATATCAAAGCCCTCAGCCTTGGTGAAAATAAGCATTTAGGATGTGTAGCCATTTTAAGTGCTGAGGGCAATAAAATACTCTCATGCCACGGGAAGCCTGCTCTGGTAAATCACTTAAAAGCGCATTTGCGCTTATCATTTGATTTGGTATTATTGCCCAGAAAGTGGCGTTTCATTGATGAGTTTCCGCAGAATGATATGGGCAAGACATTAAAAAATGATCTATTAGAGCTTTTTGAAAAACGTAAAGATGACTAAAGCGTACACAAATAATTACGAGTTAAAAGATTTGAATGTCGCTGAGGATAGTCTTCAAGCAACATTATTCCTTCCTGAAAATCTTATGTACTTTGATGGGCATTTCGATGATATGCCGATTTTACCCGGGGTTGTCCAAACCCATTGGGCGATAAATCTTGCTAAGGCGCATTTTAATATTAGCGGCGATTTCAAAGGCATTCAGGTTATAAAGTTTACACAAATCATAACGCCCTCCAGCACAGTAAAGTTAGTGATCGATTATAATTCGCAGAAAAATGTAATAGATTTTCAATACAGCTCTGATAAAGGCGATCACTCCAGTGGTAAGGTCAGTTTTTCATGAGTTTTAAAATTTGCATTATCGTTCCGGTTTATAATCACCACCCCTTCATTCACGCTACTGTTCAAAGGCTGCTGCCATATGGGTATGATATTTTCTTGATTGATGATGGCAGTATAAGCGAATGTCACGCAATTCTTCGTGATATCACCGAAAACCACCGGAACATTCATTTGATTACCCTGCCCCAAAATAAAGGTAAGGGCGCAGCGGTCGTGGAAGGGTTTAAAGCCGCTTTCGATCAAGGCTATACCCATGCCTTGCAAATCGATGCCGATGGACAGCATGATATAAACGATATTCCAAAATTTGTAGCGTATTCCAAAGAACGTCCTGAAGCGCTGGTGTCTGGCCGCCCGCTTTATGATGGGAGCGTCCCGAAAGCGCGGCTTTATGGCCGTTACTTGACCCATTTTTGGGTATGGGTTGAGACATTGTCATTTGATATAAAGGATTCCATGTGCGGATTTCGCATTTATCCCTTATCTGCAACGTGCGCTTTGATGCAAAAACGCACCATTCGCCCACGCATGGATTTTGACATTGATATCATGGTGCGGCTGTATTGGGACAACATCTCGGTTCATTTCATTCCAACCCGCGTGATATACCCTGAAAACGGCATATCGCATTTTGATACGCTGCGGGATAACTGGCGCATTACCAAATTGCATACTGGCCTATTTTTCGGAATGCTACCGCGTATCCCTTCGCTCATAATAAGACGGCTTCCATGAGCAAAAATAGGACAGAAAATTGGTCGGATATTCAAGAGCGTAGCACTTATATTGGTCTTCGCTTTTTGCTATGGCTCTATAATATTGCGGGCATCCGCGCCCTTCATGCTTTGCTATATTTTGTGGTTGGGTTTTATTTTATAACCAACAGCAGGGCTCGTAGAGCGTCGCGGCAATATCTCACGCGGCTTCATACCTTCATGCGCAGTCAATCACCATGGAAACAGAAGCCAAATTTATGGCATAGCTTTAGGCATTTTATGGCCTTTGCTAGAGCCGTTACTGATAAAATTATCGTCTGGCTTGGCCATTACAGGCTCGATGATCTCAGCTTTTTTGGCTATGACGCCTATGAACAAGCGCGAGACGCCGGAAAAGGCGTTATCCTGATTTCTTCGCATTTAGGAAATGTGGAGCTATGCAGCGCCATAGCAGGCAGCGTTAAAAACATGCCACTGACCATCCTCGCCCATAGCAAAAATGCGCCAAATTTTAAGCGTATATTGGCCAAAGTAACAGGGAAACAAGATCACATTGAAATGATTGAGGTCACCGCGATCACCCCGGCGATTGCAGTGAGATTACAAGAAAAAGTAACAGCCGGAGGAACCATTGTTATTGCAGGTGACAGAACAGCCATCAAAAGCCAATTGCGATATGAAGTTACCTCATTTTTAGGCCATGACGCCGCATTTGCGCAAGGGCCTTTTATTTTGGCGGGCCTATTGGATTGTCCCGTCTTCTTTCTTTTTAGTATGAAACAAGAGCAAAGCTATCACGTTCATTTTGAAAAATATGCAAACAGCCTTAAATCCCCTCGTAAGGATCGCGCAGGCATGTTGAAAGCACACATACAGCACTACGTAAAAAGATTGGAGCATTACGCTTGCGCTTATCCGCTTCAGTGGTTTAATTTCTACGATTATTGGGCCTTGCCGAATAAAGAAGATAACAAAGAAAGCCCCTAATGACGACGATATTTGCAAGCGCAGAAAGTGAAATTACCGCCCAATTTTATGATCTGGACCCAATGGATATTGTTTGGCACGGCAATTACGCACGCTATTTCGAGATTGCCCGCTGCGCCTTACTTAATAAAATTGGTTATAATTACGCGGAAATGGAGGTCTCTGGCTTTATGTGGCCTATTGTCGATATGCATGTGCGTTACATAAAGCCCATTACCTTTGGCCAGAATGTGCGCGTTATAGCAGATTTGGTGGAGCATGAATTCCGGCTGAAAATCCTTTATACGCTTCTTGATAAAGAAACCGGCCACCGCATTTGTAAAGGCCATACATGTCAGGTTGCTGTGGATATGAAAAGCAAGGAATTACAGCTCATCTCTCCGGCCATTCTTTTTGAAAAAATTGAGAGTGCATCATGAAATATCTATCGCTCGTGGTTTTGTCCTTTTTTCTAGTCACAGCGCCATGTTATGCGCAGACTCTAGAGCCTAATAGTTATAAGAGCCTATTTGAGGCGCCTGATAGTTTGCGCGCCGAATACACCGAAATCAAATATATCCCCTCCCTGACAAAACCGCTGAAATCCGAAGGGGTGTTTGTCTATATGAAAGATAAAGGCTTGCTTTGGAATATGAACGCCCCATTTAACATGCAGACGCTCATAACCCCCCAAGGTCTTCATCAATGGGTAGATGGCGAAAAACAGCCACAATCCGAAGGCACTCATATAGCGTTGCGTCCCATATTAAATAATATTTCCAATATATTCTCGGGAGATATGGATACATTGGCCGATCATTTCGATATCACTGAAAAATCCAGCGAAAAAGAATGGTCTCTAACATTGATACCTATATCAGATCATATAAAACCCTATTTGCAGGATATAAAAGTGCGCGGCGCACGCCATATTCACGATGTCACAATCACGTATGGTAAAGATAAATATACGTACGTCACCTATTCAATGCCGCAAATCGGTCTTAACCATATAACCGATAAAGAGCGTGGTTTTTTTGAATAGAAACGCGGCATATCAACTTTTATTCCTGATCGTATTTGTTGGCCTCGTCGGTTTCACAGTCTATAAAATACAAAATGGCCGCGTTATCGAAACCAATATCCTGAGCCTTCTACCCAAAGAGAAGGGCAATGCTCTCATGCATCACACAGATGCGACATTGGCGCAAAGAATGGAAAAAACCGTGCTTGTTTTGGCAGAGCATCATTCAGCGCAATTAGCCGCAAGCGCAGCTCAGAGCATGAACGAAACGCTTCAAAAAACGGCGCTGTTTGCGAAATCTGATGTCTCTTTCAATCAGGGCGCAATATCAAAAAATATAGATTTTTACCGTCGCTTTAATCATGCGCTTTTAACATCTTCTCAAATTGATGCTTTGAAGAAAAATGACCTTGCATCGATACGCGCCAATCTTATTTCCAAAACCTATGGCATGAGCATGGATATTGGAGGGGGCGACATTATAGATGATCCACTGTTTTTATTTACCGACTATATTACCGATGCTTTGGGGCAGAATTTAAAAAATGCCCAGCTTATAGGCAATATTCCAGTTTTCTCCGTAAGCGGTAAACACTATGCACTCTTGCAATTAAAGCTGATTGAAAGCCCTTTTTCTTTAGACTATCAGGATAAAGTTATAGGCGCTCTGGATGCGGCGCAAAAAAATGCTGCATTTCAACTGCCGGATATAGAAATCATCCGCAGCGGGTTTTTGTTTCATGCGCATCAGGGGGCAAAGACTGCGAAAAAAGAAAGCAGCGTCATGGGCGGCTTATCGTTGCTCGGCGTATTTTTACTTATGATATGGGCGTTTAGGTCAATCAAGCCGTTTATTGCTGTGGCCCTAAGTATTCTTGGCGGGGCTATAGCAGGGTTTGCTGCATGCCTATTATTTTTCGATCATGTGCACATATTGACGCTTGTTTTTGGAACCAGCTTGATCGGCATCTCGGTTGATTATACCTTACATTTTTTTGCCGCAAGAGAAGATAAGGCCAGCTGGAACGCCAATAAAGTAATAAGCCAAATTTCCCCCGGAATTACACTCGGGCTTCTCACAAGTTTGATAGGGTTTTTAGCCCTCTGCACCACGCCTTTTTTGGGGTTGCAACAAATGGCTGTTTTTTGCATGGCCGGATTAATTTTTGTTTATGGCTGCGTGGTTCTGGTTTATCCCATAATTTTTCAAAACCCGCCCTTTAAACAAACCAATCCGTTGATAGATAAATTAGCGCGTCTTTATAGTGATTGGTGGGCTAATCGCTCTTATTTCACAATTCAAAAAGTAATTGTTTTTCTTTGTGCCGTATGCTGCCTAGCTTTGCCCTTTTTAAATGGCAAAGATGATGTGCGCGCACTTCAAAGTCTTTCCCCTTCGCTGGTTGAAAATGATGTGAAAAGTGCAGATGTTTTAGGGCGCTCTTTTTCAACGCAATATTTCGTTGTGAAAGGCGCCAATGATGATGAGATGTTAGAACAACTGGCGATTTTAACAGCGCGTTTGGAGCGATTAAAACAAGACGGCTCTCTCGACGATTACCGCTCGATGAATGCCTATATCCCTTCCCATAAGCGCCAGCGCAATAATGCGCTATTGCTTGAAGTTTTTATGCGGGAAAATCAAACCGCATTGAAAAATTTATTCTCTGAGTTGTCTTTCCCTGAAAAAACCTATGAGACATATATGGGGAGAATTCAGGAAGCTTTGAAAAATAATCATTTTTTCTCACTTGAGGATTTGCAGCAAAATCTAAAAAACACCAAAATTGATATGCTGTATGGCGGCGATTTTAACAATGAGAAAATAACGTTTGTAACCTTAAGCGGTGTGCGGGATTTATCAGAGCTATCGGCCTTACAAAACATGAATTCTAATATTATTTTTTTTGATAAAGTCTCCAGCCTTTCGCAATTACTGAATCATTACCGCTTTATGGCTTCGCTTCAAGCTATTGGCGCCTATGGCCTGATTTTACTATTTTTGATCATCCGCTATGGTTTGAGATTGGGAAGCTTATTAATCGCGCCGTCCATCTTAGCCGCTCTTTTAACACTATCTTTGATTTCGCTCACGCAAGGAAGCTATAGTCTTTTTCATATTATCGCCTTATTTCTTGTCATGGGTATAGGTATGGATTACGGCCTATTTATAGCGGAGAGCAAAAAACATACAAACTCCGCATTGGTCGCCATTGTCCTATCTGCGCTCACAACCATTCTCTCCTTTGGCCTGCTCAGCGGCAGTGATACTTCGGCTTTACATGACTTTGGAATTACAATTACAATCGGCATAGTAATTACAGTAATATTGCTGCCTTTAATCACGATAACTTTTAATCCGGAAAAACCGCGCAAATGACATCTTTTGATTACGATATTTCCATTATTGGCGCAGGGCCATCCGGCGCAATCGCTGCGGCCCTTTTGGCGCAAAAGGGTTATAGCGTGTGCGTGCTTGAGCGTGAAACCTTCCCGCGCTTTTCCATCGGCGAGAGCCTGCTGCCGCAATGCATGGAGTTCATTGAAGAAGCCGGAATGTTAGAAGCGGTAAACGCGATCAAAGCGCAACGCAAAGACGGAGCGGCGTTTCATTACCAAGGCCAAGATATAGATTTTGATTTCGCTCATAAAAGTACCGAAGGCCCGAGTGCTACATTTCAAGTCATCCGCAGCAATTTTGACAAGATGTTAATCGAAGAGGCCGTTAAAAAGGGGACCGATCTTTTTTATGACACGACAGTGACGGGTGCTGAATTTTCTTCCTCTAGCGCAGAACTGAATGTGACAGACCATGGAGGGCAGCGCACTATAACAAGCCGCTTTTGCCTTGATGCAAGCGGATACGGGCGCGTACTGCCCAGATTGCTGGATTTAAGTTTGCCTTCGGACTTCCCCGGGCGCACTTCATACTTCACACATGTGAAGGATAATATTACGGATACATCCTTTAACCGTGACCATATTCTCATTACCGTTCACCCCAAGCACAAAGACATCTGGTTCTGGCTTATCCCGTTTTCTGATGGAACGTCATCTGTGGGCGTTGTTGGCAAAGATGAATATTTTTCCGGCATGGAAACAGAGAACAAAAACCCTCAAGATATTCTACAATATTTCATTGCTGGCGATCCTAATTTAAACCGCTTATTAAACGCTGCCGAATACCACAAGCCTGTGCAAAAACTAAGCGGTTATAGCTGCGCAGTTAAATCTCTATACGGCGAATCCTATGCGCTGCTGGGCAATGCCGGAGAGTTTTTAGATCCTGTATTCTCATCGGGCGTAACAATCGCTATGAAATCAGCATACTTAGCGGCGGGCGTTTTGGATCGTCAATTAAACGGGCAAACGGTTGATTGGGAGGCAGAGTTTTCTGCTCCTCTTATGCGCGGCGTGGAGACATTCCGCGCCTTTGTTGAGAGTTGGTATGAGGGCGGTTTAATCGATGTATTTTTTGCGGATGCTATGCGCAATGAATCAATTACCAAATATCTGACTTCTATCTTGGCAGGCTATGCATGGGACACTGATAATCCCTATGTCATGCAGCCCAAACGCCGTTTAAACTCATTGATAGGACTTTGCCAATGAGAATATTACTATGTTTTTTAGTAGCCTTATGCGGCGGATGCGCAAATACGCAATCGGTATTCAGCTCCGTGCCTTCACTAGCCGCATTCTCGCAAGAATTTTCTTTAGATCATACTGTGACCTACACAGATTTGAATACGAATAAGACCCAAACTCTGATCACGCATTTGGAAATTAATCGGAATTCAACGGCGTTTATCGGTTTAGGGCCTTTGGGCGGTACATTATTTGAATGCAAGCAAAGCGTCCAAAACATAAATTGCAAAAGCATAAGCCAAGCTATTCCTGCAGAAATGTTTTTCGCTGATATGCAGCTTATTTACTGGCCGCTGGAAATACTGCGAAACAATTTAAAGCCTAATTACACACTGGAAGATCATAAGCTTACGCGACATCTATATAAGGACAACAATCTCTTTACAGCCATAGATTACAGCAGCCAAAACAAGTGGGATGCTGATGTAGAATTAAAAAATGCACTCCGCGCTTACAGCCTGTATATTCACCCTTTGCATGCGAAGGTGGATAGATGAGTTTATATTTAAATGCACTCGGGCTTTGTTGCTCTTTGGGGATAGGAAAAAGCGAAATTTCAGATGCTTTATTTTCAGCTGATGTAACGCCGCAAACCTTAAGACGCTTTCTAAAATTTGATGATAAATTATTAAACGAAGGCAATTGTTATCTCGGTCACGTAACCGGAAATCTTGCGCAAATTTCTGAAAAATATTCAGAATATAAGAGCCGCAATAACCAGCTATTATTAACCGCATTGCTCGAAATAAAAGATGAAATACAATCGGCTATCAACAACTATGGCCCTGATCGCATTGCTGTAATTATAGGGACCAGCACATCTGGTATCGCGGAAGGTGAAAAAGCTTTTGCGCATGCCGCGGGCACAAAAGAGTTTCCTGAAAATTTCAGTCTTGGCATTCAGGAAATGTCCGACGGAGCGGAGTTTTTGGCCGATTACCTGGGGCTATCCAATATCGTTACCACCATATCCACAGCGTGTAGCTCTAGCGCCAAAGTGTTTTCACACGCACAAGAACTTATAGACGCCGGAATTTGTGATGCCGCCATTGTCGGCGGAGCCGATAGCTTATGCAAACTTACCGTGAATGGCTTTCACTCTTTAGGCGCATTATCAGAGGAACCTTGCAATCCTTTCAGCAAAAGCCGCAGCGGAATTTCCATCGGTGAAGGAGCAGCTCTTTTCCTCATGAGCAAAGATCCGTCAGACATTGAAATAATGAGCGTGGGGGAATCCTCCGATGGCTACAGCATGACTGCCCCGCAGCCCGATGGATTTGGCGCGGAAAGTGCCATGAGGGATGCTTTGCAAAAATCTGGAATAAACGAAGATGATATTGCCTATCTGAATTTGCACGGCACGGCGACGCATCATAATGATAGTATGGAGGCCAAAGCGGTCATGCGCGTATTTGGCGCAGACGTCCCTTGCAGCTCCACCAAAGCCATGACAGGCCATACCCTCGGCGCGGCAGGGGCGGTTGAAACTGCGCTTTGCTGGCTCATGTTATCCAAAGATTTTAATCCGGTTCAAACAGTGCTGCCGCATGTATGGGATAATGTTCCGGGTCCAGATATTGAATTAAACGGATTTTGCATAGCCGGACAAATTTTAAAGCAATCTGGTGAAAAGCCCGTTTACGTTTTAAGCAATTCGTTTGCATTTGGCGGAAGCAATACATCTGTATTATTAAAGACAGGAAGCTCACATGATTGAAAACTATCCAATAGAGAAATTTTTATGCCATCGCCGCGGCATGAAGCTTATTGATAAGCTGCTTTCATATACTGAAGATAGCGTTGATGTTGAGACCAATATCACGGAAGACTCCATTTTTCTTGAAGCGGACGGCGTGCCCGCGTGGATAGGAATTGAATACGCGGCCCAAGCGGTGGCTACGCTATCCGGCGTGCGCGCTGTACTAAACAACGAAGATATTAAGCTGGGATTATTGCTGAGTGGCCGTCGCTATAATTGTAAGCAATCCTATTTTTCATTGGGGCAAAAACTTGTTATTCACGCGCAAGAAGATTTTAACGATGGCAAAATGGGCGCCTATCGCTGCACAATTATGAATGAAAACAAAGAAGAGATTGCAAGCGTTTCCATCAATGCTTATGTTCCTGATAGGCTTGAGGACATAGGGTTAATGACATCATGAGCAATAAACGCAGCGTATTAGTGACAGGGGCAAGCAGAGGCATTGGCCGCGCTATTGCGCTAGAGCTTGCCGCGCAAGGCTTTAATATCGTCCTGAATTTCCGAAGCCGCACAGATGAAGCGCAGGAAACGGCAGATAAAATTACCGAGCTAGGGCAAGAAGCGCGGTTGCTCGCCTTTGACATCGCGGAGCGCCCAACGGCTCAAAAAGCAATCGAAGATGATATTGAGGCGCACGGCGCGTATTACGGCGTTGTCTGTAATGCGGGCATCACGCGCGATAACGCCTTTCCAGCCATGAGCGGCGAGGAATGGGACGACGTCATTCACACAAATCTTGACGGGTTTTACAATGTGTTGCACCCCTGCATTATGCCGATGGTACGCGCAAAAAATGGTGGGCGCATTGTTACGCTATCATCTGTGGCCGCTTTGGCTGGCAATAGAGGGCAAACCAATTATAGTGCCTCAAAAGCCGGAATAATCGGCGCAACAAAATCGCTGGCTATTGAGCTTGGAAAACGCGGCATAACAGTCAATTGCGTGGCTCCGGGCATTATTGATACAGATATGACTACCGACATGGATGACCGGTTAATTAAAGAACTCGTGCCGTTGCGCCGTAAAGGAAACCCGCAAGATGTCGCGGCGGCTGTCTCGTTTTTATTCTCGGATGGTGCTGGCTATATAACACGCCAAGTGCTTTCGGTAAATGGGGGAATGATCGGGTGAATAAACGCGTTGTCATCACTGGTATGGGCGGCATTTCCCCAATCGGCAACGATTGGGCGACAGTCAAAAGTAATTTGAGAGCCGGAAAGAACGGCGTTCAAATTATGCCTGATTGGGCAAAATATGATGGACTTCGAACGCGTCTCGGCGCCCCTGTCATGCCATTTGATTTGCCTGAACACTACACACGCAAAAAAACCCGTAGCATGGGGAAAGTTGCCCTATACGCGACCCTATCAAGCGAAAATGCCCTGATAGATGCTGACTTGCTGGGCCACGATATCATTACGAGTGGCATGACCGGAATTGCCTATGGGTCCTCGACTGGCACGCCTGAATCTATTGCTGATTTTGGCCGCATGCTCATAAACGAATCCATTGATGAGCTGAACGCCAATAGCTATATAAAAATGATGCCGCATACAACCACCTCGAATATCGGTATCTTCTTTGGTATTACTGGGCGCATTATCCCAAGCTCGACGGCATGCACATCAGGCAGTATCTCGATTGGGTATGCCTATGAAGCCATTAAAGCGGGCAAACAAACCGTTATGCTGGCTGGCGGATCAGAAGAATTATGCGCCACAGAAGCCGCCGTTTTCGATATTCTCTATGCCACTGAAATTGACAATGAGAACCCGGATAAATGCCCCAAGCCATTTGATGAAAAGCGCAAAGGGCTCGTTGTCGGCGAAGGCGGCTCAACCCTTGTACTAGAAGAATACGAGCACGCCAAATCTCGCGGTGCGCGGATTTACGCTGAAATTATTGGTTTTGGTACGAACTCGGACGGCACGCATGTCACCAATCCAAATCAGAACACAATGGCCAAAGCCATGCAGCTCGCGCTTGAAGATGCGAATATCGAGCCGCAAGATGTCGATTATATTAACGGCCACGGCACCGCCACGGATAAAGGCGACGTAGCCGAAAGCCATGCGACTTACTCTATTTTTGGCGGCAAAACACCTTATTCCTGCTTAAAGGGCTATATAGGGCATACGCTAGCCGCAGCAGGATCATTAGAGGCGTGGATAAGCATACACATGCTTGATGAGCAATGGTTTGCTCCAAATTTAAACCTTAATACCATTGATGAGCGCTGCGCCCCGTTAAATTACATACGTGGTGAGTGCCTAGAGATGCCTGCCCGAATATTGATGTCTAATAATTTTGCTTTCGGCGGGGTGAATACGTCCTTGATCTTTAAAAGATAATCTTTGTCTTCGTTCTTTTAAACTGTTTTAATAGTTAGAAATTTTCAAACAATGGACATTTAAAGTTATGAAACGTTTTTTCTCCATCATTTGTACTTTCATTGCTTTAGCCACGACCTCCTGCGCTTCTAAATATGATTATCAATCAATGCAAGCACCTACAGTGCAATTAGATTCAGAAAAAGCCGTTTTAATCTCGGCGCCCCCTAACGGGAATTATACCACGACAGTTTATGAGAAATCTGGAGAAATGACAGCCAAAGCATTTGCTAATTCCTTTGGGGCTTATGCATCAGAGGTTGCAATAGCCGATGATTGTCATGGAAGCGATTGCCTAAAAACAAACCCGAAACAATATGGTTATTATGTTGAGCCTACAATTTTGCATTGGGAAGACCGCGCTACTGAATGGTCAGGAAGACTAGACCGCATCCAGATAGAAATGACGGTTTATGAAATGGCTACTAAAAAACAGCTCGATAAGTCCAGCTTTGCAGCTAGCAGTAAATGGGCAACACTTGGCGGTGATCATCCAGAAGACTTACTTCACGATCCATTGAAAAGATATGTCGCATCTTTATATTAAGAGCTGCATATCCAATCCCATCATGACTAACGCATAAGCTAAATACTCAGAACAAGTATCTTGTATGCTCCACCTACAAAAGGACGTTATAGGTGCCAGACATATGGACAAAAATAGAAATCTCATTTATGAGCCTTCGCGACAAAAAGTATGCGTATACGGGTCAACCCACCGTAAAAAACGAACTGCTTTTTCAAGGATCTAATATTCGAATAAATCCTAAGATATCAGCCAAAGGCTGGCGCATCGTCAAGACCGCTTACGACGATGGCAGATATCATTTGGCGTGCTGAGCATTTCGCTGGGGCCACGCTCAAGGGTATTGCCAGAGCGGGCGGCCACGTAGAGAATTACGTCAACCGATGCATTCAGGAAATGCTTTGTTTTCTTAAGCCAATAATCTCTGCATTTCCCTGTGAATTTACCCCCCCCGCTATTCTGTAAGGATTGCTATTTCTTACATGCGGATAAATTCTCTTCTGTTTTGACCAGAAAAATAAAAAATTTCCCTATTAATTCCCTGTTTTTCAGCGAAGCCCATGTCCGACCTCCCGCAAATTTCACGGCAGAGAGAAACGGGAGATTTGGGTAATTTTAAGGATTCTCCTCGGCACACCGCAAATGGCCTATTGCCAAAAGCCCGCAGGATGCGGCGCTTCAGGTGCAATATTCTCATAGAGAGGGATAGGGCAGACTAGATGGCGGTGACGGTGGGATTCGAACCCACGTTACGCTATAAACGTAAACACGCTTTCCAAGCGTGCGCCTTCAGCCACTCGGCCACGTCACCTTAATCGTGCGCAGATTAGCCACATTGCCGCCAAAGTGCAAGCCTGCTTTTATTCGTTTTGCGCAAAACTTGAAAAAGCCGCTTTGATACCGCCCGCTAGCCTGATACAATATTTTTTTGTCTTTAACTTCAACGATTAAGACCGCCATGAAGCCCTTACATTTCTTTTTGTTTATTGTCATCCTCCCATTCATTATTTCGTTGGGTCATGATGTCTATGTATTTTATTCCGAACAAAATCAGCCGATCAATGCGAATTCCATCACGAAAATTTATACAGAAGACCGCCCGGGACGAAGCTTTGAGCTATCCAGTTTCGGTTATATGTGGACCAATTATAGCCCCGATAGTTACGAGGTAATGTCAGAGAGTTTCGAGCCGGAAGAATGGACCACAATACAGGAATTTCTAAAGATTAAAGCCACAATCCTGTTTGCGGCCTTTGCGATTATTATGTATCTGCTGGCATTTCTGGTTATGGCTGTTAAAAGTCCCAAAAAAGCGCAAAAGCTTAGACGCCGTCACAAATAAAACCCGCTTTTCAAGATTGAACGCTTTTAGAGCGTACCGTAATTTTCATTGCGGTGGGACATGCTTATGACCTCTTTATCAATCAACTTTAAATCCTCATCTCTGGACAAGCGGTGATCGCCATCCTCAAGCAAGACGATATCAACATCCGATTTTGGGAAGGCCTTCTCGATGCGCGCGGTTGTCTCCCATGGAACATCGGGATCCGCCATGCCTTGTATCAACACCATGGGCACATCAAGTGATTGCTCCTTATCCAGCAATAAATGATTTTTTCCATCATCAAACAACGCTTTCGTCAGTATATAGGGCGCTTCATCATAATCATTGGGCAGATCGACCTGACCCGCCTGCTCAATCTCTGCCCGTTGGGCTTCGTTCAAACGGTTAAACCACATATCAATGGTAAAATCAGGTGCGGCCGCGATGCCTATAATCCCATGAACCGAGCTTGCGCGCTCACAAGCACTAAGCAGGGATATCCAGCCCCCCATAGAAGACCCGACCAGAAGAACCCGCTTGGCGCCAATATGTTCAATAATATCCAGCGCATCGCGTTTCCAGATCCCTATCGTACCAGCGGTAAATTCACCGCCCGATTGACCGTGCCCGGTGTAATCAAAACGTAAAAACCCTTGCCCGCGCTCTATGCAGCGCTGTTCCAGATACTGGGCCTTTGTTCCGTTCATATCGGATGTAAACCCGCCCAGAAACACCACTTGCGGCAGAGCGGCGCCCGAACCCGATGGCGGAGTATAATGATAGGCGATAGCCTCTTTACCTGGGCGCTTTAAATATTGGCAATCCATAGGGGAACCTCTTTATAAAAATTTTAAATCACGCAGAATTGCTTTACTTGCGAAAAGCCTTCGCGCACATTATAGATACATAATAAAGACTTTTATGCACAAAGACCACAATGAGTTCGTTTCCAATGCAACCTGTTATACTTCAGATAATTCCGGCACTAGGCGCAGGCGGCGCCGAACAGGGATGCATTGATGTGGCCGCGGAACTGGTCAATGCGGGGGCGCAGGCCATTATCGTATCTAATGGCGGGCCGCGGGTGCATGAGCTTGCGCGCTCCGGCGCCGTTCATATCGAAATGCCAGTACACAGCAAGAACCCGCTTGTAATGGCGCAAAATATTCGCCGTATACGGAATTTAATATTGCGTTATAACGTGAATATCGTACATGCCCGCAGCCGTGCGCCAGCATGGAGCGCTTACCGGGCCTGTAAGGGGACGGGGGCGCATTTCATGACCACGTGCCATGCGCCCTATAACATCAGCGGTAAATTAAAGCATTTTTATAACAGCTCTATCACCAAAGGCGAGCGCATCATTGCGATCTCCAATTTTGTTGCCCGTTATCTGCAAGAGCAATATCACGTCCCGTCCGAGAAAATACGTCTGATTCCGCGCGGTATTGCGCTGGATCGTTTTCACCCAACAGCCGTCACACCTCAGCGCCTGATTACGCTTGCGCAGGAATGGCGCATTCCCGATGGTGCCAACGTCATAATCCTGCCCGGCCGCTTGACGCGCTGGAAAGGGCATCATGTTCTGATCGATGCGATGGAGCAATTAAAGCGCGATGATCTTTTTTGCGTCCTCATTGGCTCCGACCAAGGCCGTACAAAATACCGCGAAGAGCTGGAAGAGGCCATTAAAGAAAAAAATCTGGGCGGGCATGTGCGCCTTGTCGATCATTGTAACGATATGCCGGCGGCCTATATGCTGGCCAGTATTGCGGTTTGTCCATCAACCGACCCTGAAGGCTTTGGTCGCATCCCTGTAGAGGCACAAGCCATGGGTCGACCGATCATCGCCTCTGACCACGGCGGCGCGCAGGAAACGATCATCCGCGGTGAGACAGGCTGGTTGGTGAAACCCGGCGATGCGAAAGAGCTTGCCAGTGCCATCAAGGAGGCCCTCTCCCTCACGGCTAACCAGCGCTCCATATTGGCTACGCGCGCTATGTCGCATATTGCCCATAATTTTACGCGCGAGCAGATGATGGATAAAACCCTTGATGTTTACGCCGAACTTTTGAAAGGCGAAATGGCGGGCCCCCATTCCACACAACGGCCATTCCATATACAAACCCGCAGCGCCGCAGAGTAGATTGCAAATATAACAATGACAAAAAATAAAAATAACGCAGCCGAACAAATACTTGTCATTAAATTAGGGGCGCTGGGTGATTTTATACAAGCAATAGGCCCGATGCGCGCCATTCGTGACCATCATAAGGACGCTAAAATAACGCTGCTGACGACCGCGCCATTCGCCCGTATCGGGCGCGCTTGCGGGTATTTTGACGACATATGGGTGGACGAGCGCCCAAGGTTCTTCGAGATTAAAAAATGGCTGGAACTACGGAAACGCTTAAACGCCAATCATTTTACGCGCGTCTATGATTTGCAAAATAATGATCGCACGGCGCTTTATTTTAAACTTTTCTTTCCGCGCCCTGAATGGGTCGGCGCTGCAAAAGGCGCATCGCATCGTAACAACTCGCCCTTGCGTACAGCCGGACAAGCCTATGATGGGCATGTTCAAACCCTAAATCTAGTCGGGATTGATAATATAAAGATCGATACACTTGATTGGGCGCAAGGCAATTCCGAACATCCCGGCCTAAAGCGGCCCTATATTCTTTTTACGGCCGGATCGGCCCCTATTCGCAAGGAAAAGCGCTGGCCGGCAGAGAAATATGGCCGCTTGGCACAATTATTCCACGGCCTTGGATATCAGCCGGTTTTAATCGGTACCATTGCCGAAATAGACGTTAATCATGTCATAAAAAAAGCCTGCCCCGAGGCACTGGATTTGACCGCCAAAACATCCCTTTTCGATTTGGTGGCCTTGGCGCGTGGCGCCGCTTCGGCTGTGGGCAACGATACTGGCCCTATGCACATAATAACTCCGACGGGATGTCCAAGCATTGTGTTATTTTCGCGCCACAGCAATCCCGAGCGAAACGCACCACAAGGTGAAAGCGTTAAGATTATATTTCGGGATAATTTAAAAGAGTTGGCTGCTGAGGATGTTCTGAAAATATTTGCGCCAGTACAAAGTGCGGAGTCTAATCTAAAAACCATGCACTAGGGGTTTTTTAAAAAATTAAATTAAAATACAACCCATTATGCATCTGAATCCAATTGATCGAGACAATAAATTTCGCTGAGACATTTTAATAGGGATTTCGTGGATTCATCGTGCATGGAATAATAAATTGTTTGCGCTTCGCGTCTGGTATCAACCAGGCCGTCACGCCTTAATCTGGCTAGGTGTTGTGAAAGGGCAGATTGACTCAGGCCAACGATTTCCTCTAATTCCCCAACACTTTTTTCACCCTTGTAGAGCGCACAAATTATGGTAAGTCTTTTTTCGTTTGATAACGCCTTTAAAAGCCCTGCGGCCACTTCTACGTTATCTTCTACTTTCTTTATGTCCATATTATATTTTATACTGTTTAGAAGCATAACGCCAATTTGCTATCTCAAATTAAAAAAATAAGTTTTACGCAGATATAGGTTTCACTTAATAAAAATCAATCAAAATATTCTCTATATATATCCCATTAGAACCAAAAAACAACCTTAAGCTTTGTCGGCAATACGAATATGTCGAATATACTATAATAAAAACACAATAACCATATAAAAAATATTGTTCCTGAATGTAACTATCATAACCGCGCGTGATAAAAACTTTCACACCAAGTTACAATCAAACTTGAACATGATGACCAATTCTATATAAAGAACTAAGATAATTTATATATATAGTGAAGTCATGTCCGAATTAGCGCGCCGCGGTTTAATGTTTGTAATGTCCTCTCCCTCGGGAGCAGGTAAAACTACGATAACGCGTGCCCTGTTAAAAAAGAATGCGGATGTCACCATTTCGATTTCCGCAACAACGCGACAGCGCCGTGCTGGCGAAGTTCACGGGCAGGATTACTTTTTCGTCAGCACAGAAGACTTTCGCAATATGGTGGATAATGGCGAGATGCTAGAGCACGCCAAAGTATTCGACAATTATTACGGCACGCCGCGTGCGCCTGTGGAACAAGCCCTAAGCGCCGGCAAGGATGTTATCTTTGATATAGACTGGCAAGGCACACAGCAACTCCGTGAAATGGCGCGCGAGGATCTTGCCACAGTATTTATATTGCCGCCATCACGCGGCGACCTTGAAAAACGTCTGCGCTCCCGCTCGAAAGACACGATGGAAAGCGAGGCCGACATTAGAGGCCGTATGTCAAAGGCCGCCGATGAAATGTCGCATTACTCCGAATATGACTATGTGATTATTAACAATGATATTGATGAAGCCATCGCCAAAGCCCAGCTTATTCTCAATGCGGAGCGTCTCAAGCGCCGCCGCATTGCCGGGCTATCCAACTTCGTCCGTGGCCTGAAAGAGGGCATTTAGCCCTCTATATACGCCGCCAACGCAACAAAATCATCGACAGACAGATTTTCTGCCCGCAATGTTGGATCAAGCCCAAGCGCCTCAATGGCTGCTAAATGCGGCTTCAGGCTGGCACGAATCATTTTACGGCGCTGGTTAAAGGCCATCGCCGTAACTTTTTCAACGGCCGCAAAGGATGGGCTGCATTCCGGCAAAGCTTTGGGTGTAAATCTGACGATACTAGAGCTCACTTTAGGGGGCGGCGTAAAGGCCGAGGGCGGCAAATCATAAACTTTTTGCACATCGCATAGCCATTGAGCCATGACCGATAACCGCCCATATGTCTTGCCGCCCGGCTTGGCCACTATGCGCTCCGCCACTTCTTTTTGAAACATTAAACCCATGACGGAGACATCGCGTCTATCCGCCGCAATTATCTTAAGCCAGCTAATCAGCAAAGGTGTGGCAATGTTATAGGGCAAATTGGCAACGATGGCGCGGGGGCGCTCGCTTAGGCTGCGAATATCAATCTCCAGCGCATCCGCGTGCTGCACATCCAACCGCTCCTTAGCTCGTGCCGTTAAATCCTCTAACGCCTCAACCGCGCGCGGATCATATTCAAGCGCAATAATTTTTTCTGCTTTCGAGCGCAGTAGCGAGCGCGTTAAACCGCCCGGGCCGGGGCCAATTTCAAACACGCTCATATCCTCTGTGAACTGCCCGTCCATGAGAGACACAATCTTATCTGTAATATTGCTGTCCAGCAGAAAATTCTGCCCTAAAGATTTTTCGGCGCGTAAATTATAAGCGGAAATAACCTCGCGAAGGGGAGGCAAATCATCCAAATAAATCGCAGTGGTATCGGGCGCTTGTGTATTAGACACGGGTATCAATAAAGGCCTGCGCCTTTAAATCCTGCAAGTGGCGACGCTGTTGACGTTCCATGCGCTGAGTACCGATGGTACTGGTCATGCCTTCAACCGAGGGCATGGTATCTTCAATGATCTCGCGCTTGTCACGCAAGAAGAAGATATGATAGCCGCCAACACCTTTCACAGGAGGGCTAATCTGGTTCACGTCCATCTGCATAATGACATTTTCCAAATCCTGATCCAACTGACCTTCTTGTATCCAGCCCAAATCACCGCCCTGCGCTGCACCGGCGGATTTGGAGAATTGTTGCGCCACGCGCGGGAAAGGAACTTGACCGGTTTGCATGTCTTGTGACAACTTGGCGGCCAATGAACGCACTTCGCTAGCATCCGATGCCTCATCTATCGGCAGATAAATCTCGGCCACGTGGTATTCGGACTTGCCCAGATTATCACGCAAGCGTGACAGGGCATCCTCGACATCCGCATCCGTGACGACAATTCTTGGCCGTATAGTTTTTTGAATAACCTCACCCCATGCCATTTGGGATTTAATCTGACGGTACATGGTATTGATATTGATGCCCGAGCGACTAAGCATCTCGCGAAACTGGTCGGGGCTGGCATTGTTTTGCTGAGCTAACTGTGCAAAGCCTTGATCAATCTGTTCCTGCGCCACTTCAATTTCCAGACGCTCGGCCTCTTGTAATTTCAACTGTTCCTCGATCAGAACATCGACAACTTGCGGACGAATTTTGCTACGCATCTCTTCATTATCCGGCATGCCCGAGGACCGTACAATTAATGTGACGCGGTCTTCAACATCGGACATCGTAATGGCATCTTCATTAACCACAACCGCGATGCTGCTGGCTCCGCCTCCTTGGGCATAAGATGGCATACTCAAAGATTGAGCCAACATAAACACACTGAAAAATACTAAGAATATACGCATAAGACCTTCAAATCTTTTTACTGTCGTTGTGATATATCTATATAGAGCTCATGCGCCCCATATGCAAATTCAGGACGCCTTTTTAATATTGGCAAATCGTCCGCCCGGCTGGTACCTGTTTAAATAAGTCGGCAAGATACTACGCATGGCCGTTGGCTGCACGCCCAGCGCGGTCAGATCAAGCGCATCTTTGCCCACTATATTATTCGTTTTCAGTGATTCAACCTGATCAGGCGTTAAAATCGGCGTGGGCATCAGTGAAAATACCGAAGCCTGAAGTTTAGCCAGGCTCCAGGGCAAGTTCACCAACGGACGCGGATTCTCCGTATACTCGAACATTGTCTCGTAAATGCCTTTGAAGGTGACTACATCGGGCCCGCCAAGCTCGTATGTCTTGCCTTGTGGATTGTTTTCACCCATAGCAGGCAAGCTCAAACATGCAATGACCGCGTCGGAAATATCCCCGACAAACACAGGCTGGAATTTGGTTTCGCCGCCCCCGATTAACGGCAGGAACGGAACAAAAGGTGCCATCTGGGCAAATTTATTGAAAAAATCATCATCTTCGCCGAAAACAACGCTCGGGCGCAGAATACTGACCTGAGGAAACGCATTTTTCACGGCCTTTTCGCCCTGAAATTTGCTGTTGGCATATTTGGACGTGCTCGCCTCTATACCCAGCGCGGATATGTGAACAAAGCGCTCTACGCCCTCATCGCTGCACGCCTTGGCAATTGCGGCCGGGGTATCAACATGGACGCGCTCGAATGAGTTTTTCTTCTTCTCGAACAATATGCCTGTGCAGTTCACAACATAATCACAACCCGAAACCGCAGCGCGCACGTTTTCGGCATCGCTATAATCACAGCGATACGGGACAATCTGCCCGACAGAGCCGCAAGGCCTTAGAAAGTAAGCGCTTTCAGGTGTCCGCGTGGCCACCTTGATACGAACCCCGCGCGCGGCCAATTCTCGAACGACCTGCGTTCCGATAAAGCCCGTGCCACCAAAAATACATGCTGTTTTATAATCTCTCATACATCAAACTCTATGGCAGAGCGGCTCCAAGCTCAAGTAAGTAATGCAACTACGACTGTACTTTTTGCACAAAGCTGTCCAGCACACGTTTACGGCCGCCGCGCTCAAAGGCGATATCCAGCTTGTGCCCGTCAATATTGATGATAACACCTTTGCCGAATTTCTCGTGGAAGACCTGATCACCGCGCCCCAATATATCTCCGCGCTCGGATTTCACTTTGCGCTCATGAATAGGGGCGGGAGCCTCGCGGCGTTTGGGCTGGAACCCGCTGGAATCCCAATGCGCCGAGCGCCCCGCGCCAAAGCTGGCCGAAACATCGGAGCTTTTCTTGATATTGTCATCCGGCAATTCATCAACAAAGCGGGAAGGAATGGAATTAACCCAATTCCCGTACATACGCCGATTACCGACATGGGAAATATAGGCGCGTTTCTTGGCGCGCGTAATGCCGACATAGGCTAAGCGTCGCTCCTCTTCCAATCCTTTCAATCCACTTTCGTCCATAGAGCGCTGGGAGGGGAACAGCCCTTCTTCCCAGCCCGGCAGGAACACAGCGTCAAATTCCAGCCCTTTGGCGCCATGCAGGGTCATAATCGAGACATGTTCACCCATATCGTTATTCTGCGTATCCAGCACAAGTGCGACATGCTCCAAAAATTCCTGCAGGCTTTCATATTCTTCCATACCCGACACAAGCTCTTTCAAGTTCTCGAGCCTTCCCGCGGCTTCCGGGCTTTTATCCATCTTCCACATATCGATGTAACCAGATTCTTCCAGCACCATTGCGGCAAGCTCTGCATGGTGCATATTATCCAGCAAACTGCGCCAGCGGTTCATATCATCCATGAATTTCATCAGCGTGGCCTTGACTTTGGGGCGCAGCTCATCAGTCTGGGTAATATCCAATATCGAATCATTCAGTGAAATTTGCCGTGCCCGCGCATAAGAATAGAGCGTATTCACGGTAGCATCGCCAATCGCGCGTTTAGGCGTATTAATAATACGCTCCAGCGCCAAATCATCGGCAGGTTGCATCACAATACGCATATAAGCCAGCGCATCACGGATTTCCAAACGCTCGTAGAAACGCTGTCCGCCGATCACCTTATAGGGCACACCGATCTGGATAAAACGCTCTTCAAATTCACGCGTTTGAAACCCTGCGCGCACCAATACGGCGACATTATTCAGAGAATATCCCGGCTCGCCGTGACGCGGACGCTGCAGCTGTTCAATCTCTTCCCCCACCCAGCGCGCCTCGGCCTGCCCGTCCCACAGGCCATGCACCAAAACTTCTTCGCCATCTCCGGCCTCACTCCAGAGGGTTTTGCCCAGCCTGTCGCCATTATTGGCAATGACACCCGCAGCGGCATTTAAGATATGATTGGTCGAGCGGTAGTTTTGCTCCAACCGAATAATCTTCGCCCCTTCGAAATCTTTTTCGAAGCGCAAGATATTGCCAACCTCGGCTCCACGCCAGCCATAAATAGATTGATCGTCATCCCCGACGCAGCAAATATTGTTCGAGCCACGCGCCAGCAGGCGCAGCCAGAGATACTGCGCGACATTGGTGTCCTGATATTCATCCACCAGCACATATTTGAACCGGCGGTGATAATCCTCCAGCACTTCCGCGTTTTTCGGGTCACGCAAAATAGTGATCATATGCAAAAGCAAATCCCCGAAATCACAAGCGTTCACAGCGCGCAAACGGTCTTGGAATATGCGGTAGAGAACCTGCATTTTTCCGTCGGCCACATCGCCCGCATCTTTAACATCCACTTGATCTGGCGTCAGGCCCCGGTCTTTCCAACGGTCGATATACTGGATCATGGCTTTGGGCGGCCATTTTTTATGATCGATGCCGTTTAGCTCCATAATCTGCTTGAGCAGGCGTATCTGATCGTCAGTATCGAGTATGGTAAAATTCGAGCTTAAGCCCACCAACTCGGCATGACGGCGCAGCATCCGCGCGGCCAGCGAGTGAAACGTACCAAGCCACCAGCCATCCACGGGCGCGCCGCCCATCAGGGCGCTCACCCGCTCGCGCATTTCCATCGCGGCTTTGTTGGTGAAGGTCACGGCCAATATCTGGCTGGGATAAGCTTTGGCAGTATTGAGCAAATGCGCAAGGCGCGTGGTCAGCACGCGGGTCTTGCCCGTGCCAGCCCCCGCCAGCACCAACACAGGGCCATCCAAGGCCTCAACTGCCTCTAACTGCGAGGGGTTAAGTCCTTTTAAATAAGGAAAGCGATCTTGCATGGCCGGATCTTCGGGAAAAGGGATATCATCATTCATCATGTTCTGCATTCCATTAAGCTATGGCGCAATCCATACGCTTGCAAGCCTTTCACACAAGTTTTATCGGAATAGCGGGGATGAAATCAAAAAAAGAAAGAAAATGTCTGTTAGGTTTTTTTACGCGGGGCAGGCGCGGCGGCAATCTGATTGCGGCCATTATGTTTTGCGGTGTAAAGCGCGGCGTCGGCTCTGGCGATCAAATCCTCAACGTTCTCGCCTTTCATAAATTCGGCAACGCCACCGGACAAAGTAATACGGCCAAGTTTTTCACCATTGGCACGATTGATAATTTCTTTCCCCGCAACGGCCTTACGCAGCACATCTGAAACTTTCACCGCAGCCTGCAGCGGCGTATCAGGAAAGATAATTGCAAATTCTTCGCCGCCGTAACGGGCTGGCATATCGCGCCCCTTTACGCCCTCGGTCAATGTCATCGCCACAAGACGCAGAACCTGATCACCGACCTGGTGGCCAAAATTATCGTTAAAGCTTTTAAAATGGTCGATATCCATCATGATCATAGAGAAAGTGGTCTCACCCGCTTCGCTTTCGGCCGCAATGCGCTCTATTTCGGCATCAAAGGCTTTACGATTGGCCAATAAGGTCAAACCGTCTGTAAGAGCCTCTTTACGCACCATTTCCAGGTCGCGGCGCAATTCCTGCATGACGGCAGAGGATTTTGTAAGCTGTTCTTCCAGAATTTTGTTCTGGTCCATCATTGTTTCCGTATCGCTCATGACATTTTTCAAGATACGCTCCATCGTATCTTTCGACATGTCACCGCTCAGCTTTTCTTTCGCTTCGGTCAAGGTCAGATTATATTGGGATGTCGCGGATTTAACATTGGTAACTGCGCCCGTAACGCCTTTAATAGTTTCATGAATACGGTCACCGGCCTCGCGTACGCGCTCGCTCTCGCGGCTGTCGCTCAAGAAACGGTGATGCAACTCTCTACATCTTTCCGGTGTGATTTTCTGATTATTCGTGACCAGAATTTCAATGGCTCGCACAATTTCAGGGTTCACTTGAGAGTAAAATACATACCATAACTCGTATATCTCTGGCGTCGGCGGCAAGCCAAGATCATGAATGCGCTCGAATGCCTGAGCAGCATAGTCATTGGCTTTTTCTACGGAGTGTGAGTATTGCACTTAAATTTTACCTGAAATATTTTCTTTTAATCTAGCAGGCTAAACCGAGCCCGCCAACCTGTAAATACACTTATTCCTCAGAATCACTCTTGGCCAGCCAAGCGCTGATCGCCTCTTGCAATTCTTCTACCGTTTCGACTGTATTAAACATGGTATCGGCGCGTTTATGAAGAAACCCCAAATCGCCGGATTTTTTTATCATTTCCAGCAAGGGAGACCAATACCCTTCATAATTTACAACCAGAATAGGTTTCTCAAAGATGCCGAGCGTACGCCACGTTGCCACCTCAAAAAACTCGGCCAAAGTTCCCAGCCCGCCAGGTAGGATTACAAAAACATCGGCAAGCTCCCCCATCTTCATTTGGCGCTCATGCATTGTGCTTGTCGTATAAAGCTTGGTAATACCGTGATGGGCTTTTTCTGTATCCGTCAAAAATTCCGGTATAACACCGTAAACTTCCGCGCCGCCGCTAAGCGCACCATCGGCCACGGCCCCCATCATGCCACTGTGCGAGCCACCATAAACCAGGCGCCCACCCGCATCGGCGATAATAAGTCCCGTATCCCGCGCTATATTATAATAACGCTGATCGAGAGCGCCGCTCGCCGAACAAAAAACACAAACAGAGTTTTTGGCTAAATCCATATTTGTTAACCTATCTGATGGTTTCAGGTGATGTATTTTTGGGTATCAAATTAAAAGATTCGTCTTGCCAGCGTATCACATAGTCGCCGCATGCCTTGGTTTTCAGTTCGACTTCCGAGCGTTCACATTCCTCACCAAGCGATAGATTCTGCCGCAACGCGATTTCAATATTCTGTGCGCATAACTGTGGATCATTTTCGTGCTCGCTTGCGACGTTGACGGGCACATCAAATATGCGGGCCGATGGCTTTCCGGTTGCCGGGCTTTCAACCAAACCAATGACAAAAGACGGCATTTTCGCAGGGCTGCTGGCTGCGCTGCGCATGCCCAAAATAATATTTTCATCGCGGCCATTGCAATCCAGATCGACTTTCATACGGCTATTGGCCTTCCAGTAGACATCCCCATAAATATCATTAAGAACATTTTCCCATCGCGGAGTTATACCTTGATACGCGTGCTGTGCTTCAAGATCGCTCTGCGCCAGCCTTAAAACATTTTGCCTCTGTTCGGTCAACCGGACGAGACAGTATAATTCTTTTACGCGCTTTAATGATTGCACGGTTTCATTGCCGATTTCCCACGCACATTCGGCATCGCGGTAATTGATCCAAAGTTTTTGGGTCTCCTTGAAATTGTCGACATCTTCAGCGGGAAGCGTGTCCAACATAGCATTGAAGTCGCCGGATAATTCAATCTTCATTTCTTCATAATATTTATTCAGGCACACCACCATGTTGGCCGTGTTTTTTATACCCTCGCAAAAATTTGCCGCCGTTTGGGCATGCAGTGGTATGGAGGAAAACAGGAAAGTTATCAGGAAAGCCGAAATCAGCGTTTTCATAGAGCCTCTTTTTGAAATTCTATTATAAAAAATATGTAATACGATTGTACGGCGCAAAAAGGCCCTTTGAAAGAATAAAAATACAAATAAGGTCACAGAAAGTTTTTAAACAGAACGATTAAGACTCTATCCAATCATTGAACCCGGGCGGGTTACTTCAGCGGCGCGCTGCAGGGCAGCTTCCTGATTGAAAGACAACCCGATACCTAAATTCTCGATAGCCTCGGCATTGGCTACGCTGATTGCCTGTACGCTTGCGAACTCGGGATCAATGCCGTCTGCACCCATACGCGGCGGGAGTTCCAGACCGGAGCCGACCATTTCAACAGCCGCGGCCGCATAAAGCTCAATGCTTTCGGCCTCTGCGCTCGATTCGGCGACAGTTTGAATATACTCATCATTACCTATCTCGGCCTCTAATCTGGCGGCGTCGATATTCTGCCCCATATGGGCTTCGTTGATATCCTCATTCTCTTGAATCGCCAGCGCATTGTCCATACTATCCTGCAGCCCTTGATACACTGCATCCTGCGTTGGGTCACGGCGGGAGAAATCTATCAACTGCTGGGCATTTACATTGTCAAAATTATATCCCTCATATGGCAACTGGAATGGGGGTTTTGTATCAAAAACCGATTGTTGCTGCTGTTCATTATGTGCTTCTTGCAACTGGTTGAGCACTTTATCCATGACTTCGCGCGTCTCTTGTGTGCCAAAGCGCGAATTTTGTTCTTGCACCGCGTTTACCACACTGTAAATCGAACCGGCTATTCCTGAGGGGTCGGCCGCCACGGCCACGGCCTGCATTTTTGTCGGCGCGGCATCAGGGAAAAGATGCGCGGCAAATGTCTGACCGTCTTCAGGTCCCATAACCTCATTGATGGCGGCAACAATATTGGCCTTGATCTCCTGATCGGCTTGCATATAATTATCTTGGGCTTTTTGAATGTCCGAAATGTTGGTCGTGACATCCGGTCCTTGCACGCCTGCGGCCGAGCTTGCATCGACACTTGAGATTGTATTCACACTGAAATTCTGGTCCGTGAAAGCTGTAACATCAACCGCTGAATGATCTGGCTTTGTGGTCGCTGTATCATTGAAAATAGAAGTATCGCTATAATCTCTGGTAATGCCACGGTCGGCCAGCGTACCGGCAACAGATCCGAAATCTGCTGCAAGGGATCTCCCCATTCCGCTATTGGCATTGTTAACCATTACACACTCTCTTATTTCTAATTCATTAGTATTTTATAATTATTTTACTTAACAAATCATTAGCGCCCTGCCACGAGCACACTTTATTATACTATGAAAAGAGGGAAATATACAAATTTAAGGGCTATAAAGTCTTGTTTTTAAAGAATAGTTATGAAAATTACTGCGAAAATCTGTTTCGAATAAATATTTTTATTTAAAACTGATTCCCGGGCAAATTCATCTCAAAACGGTGGGATTCGTTCAAACGCTTGGAATCACGCTCCTGCGCTTTCTCAACTGACTGTATGGAAAGCGGGACGCCTTTCAAGGCACGGTTTTCATTGGTGGCTCCGACACTTTCTACGCGCGCCCGCTGGCCGAGTAAAATTTGAAAATCATAATCCTGCTCTAACGGCCGGTTTAAAGATTCGAAGGCCGCTTGTACTTTATCCTGATCGGAATCATTGGCGGCGAGAGGGGCACTATACCCTGACTTGCCCCAATCAACATTAAAGACATCGCGTTTGGTATGACCTGAATGCACACTGCGGAACTGATCTTCAAACCGCGCTTGAAGCTTGCTTTTGCTGACTGCGCCCTTACGATCGGCCTGCATATAACTGAGCGCGCTGGCCAGCGCCAAAGCCGAGACCACAGGGGCAAAAACAGGGACAGCCATCGCCGTGGCGGCCATCATTCCATCTTTAGCGGGATTAAAAATATTTGCCGCCTTGCCTTGTTCCACGCCCGCCATGCCAAAACTGCGCTCGGCCTGCTTGCGTGCGTCAAAAGCTCCGCCTATGGCGTGATTTAAATTGGCACCAGCGCCGCGCACTTGCGTTTTAAACTGTGTAATCGGGGCGGAGGTTTTGGAATCAAAAGCCTTCATAGGAATAATGGCCTGCGTTCGTACATCGCCGGAAAACCCCAGCGCGCCGAAGCCTCTGGCCAAAGTCCCACCATCCATCATCGGGGCTGCTGAAATGCTCATTTTTCTAAACTTCCTAATCGTTCAAGGCGATGCGCCGATAACTCAAGGCCTCTGCAATATGGGATCGCTCGATCACCTCGCATCCGGCCAAATCGGCAATTGTACGTGCCACTTTTAATAAGCGGTAATACCCGCGTGCGGATGTTTTAGCATTTTCCATAGCTTTATTCAACAAGATCCGTGATTCATCACTCATTTCAATGATTTGTTCCAAAACATTGCCTTGCGCATGTGCATTTTGCGTGATGTCGGAACCAAGTGCGCTGAAACGCCGCGCCTGAAGATCGCGGGCGCGCTGTACGCGCTCGGCAATTACCGCGCTCGTCTCGCCCGTGCCCGCATTCTGCAGATCGGCAATTGAGACCGCGGGCACATCAACCTGCATATCTATGCGGTCCATCACGGGCCCGGAGATTTTCGATTGATAATCCCCCGCGCAGCGCGGGGCTTTATTACATTCCAGATCACTATCGCCTAAATGCCCACAGCGGCACGGATTCATCGCCGCGATAAGCTGGAACCGTGCGGGAAAATTCACATGCGAATTGGCGCGTGCCACCAAGGCATTTCCGCTCTCGAGCGGTTGGCGCAGCGCCTCTAATGTCGAGCGGTTAAATTCCGGCAATTCATCCAGAAACAACACCCCGTTATGGGCTAAACTAATCTCCCCCGGCTTGATCTTCTGCCCGCCGCCAATCAACGCTGGCTGGGAGGCGCTATGATGCGGATCGCGGTAAGGGCGGTGGCGCAATAT
>Ga0098074_1000322_pt1 | contig 35866 bp, 34 predicted proteins | sample 32_taG_FD_75064 | JGI IMG/M metagenome (GOLD analysis project Ga0098074, IMG submission 75064) | Marine viral communities from the Gulf of Mexico - 32_GoM_OMZ_CsCl metaG | ecosystem: Environmental > Aquatic > Marine > Oceanic | place: Atlantic Ocean: Gulf of Mexico | collected 2015-07-12 | reverse complement strand
GAGCAGATGGCCTTGTCGGTTAATCAAGTACTCCTGCTCAAAGCCGAGATCCATCATCGAGACCGTACCAACGGCGCTCTTGTGGTAAGCGACGCCGAACGTGCCGGCGAACGTGCCGGAGTTGGCCGGAGCGCCATCGTTGTGGTCGCCATCCGAGGTCGCGTAAGCGGTCGGGATGTTGACCGACATCATGACATCGAAGCCACCGACGCGGAGGACTTGACCGCCAGCCATCGATCCGGCGCCACCGTAGTCACGGTTGATCGCCTTCGCCGATTGAACGAGCAGGTAGTACTGATCCGGCTTCAGCACGACAACTCGCTCGCCCTGAGGCACGGAGAAGTTGTCGAACTTAGCAGCCATGTCGTAGATACCAGCGACGATGCGGTCGCCAGCTTCTTCGTCAGTCGCCGGGTCGTCGGTAGTCGTGCCACCATCAGCCAAGTCAACAGTCACGACGTTCACATCGCCAGTACCCTGCTTCGGGCCGGCAGCGCTGAGCGAGTCAGCGTTGGCGCCGAGGACGATCTGATGCGCGATGTTGGTGTCGTACTTGTTGGCAAGGGCGCGACCGAGTTCGCTGGCGTAGATCTGACGGACGCCGTTGTAGTCGTCCTTCATCTCATCAAGCTCATCGACGAACACGGACGAGATGCACAGATCGTTGATGTAGATCAGCTTCTCGTTGCGCTGGACGTTTTGCAGCAGACCGGTGTCTTCAAGAATGCTGTCGCCAGGTGCAAAGTACGACGTGCCAGCGTTGCCGAACACGGGGAACTTAGCGGCCTTGCCTTGAGCAATCGCGCGCTGCAGGGTGGTGTCCCGGAAGACGGTAGCTTCGCGGAACTCGGTGAGGATCTCGCCACCAAAGGTGCGAGCGAAAAGTGCGTTTTGATCGGCGTGAGTGGTGCTGAAAGCACCGCTACCGTCGACCTGACCACCAAAGGTGATCTTAGTAATGTCTGGCGCTGCCATGACGTTGTCTCCTAATCAGAAGTTGAAGGGGTTTGTTTAGCCCCCTGCAGCAATCCGCGCGCGAACTTCGCTGTAGTACGGATCTTGACGCTGCTTGTATCGGGGGTCGGACATTGCCTCAACCATCTCCTGGGTGTTCTGGAAAGGAGCTACACCTTTAGCTTTGACGCTGCCTTCGACCGCTGCGCGACGCCCTCGAGCGCCAGCCTGCATCTTCAGGTTCTCAATAGCCATGCGACGTGCGGCGGGATCGTTCCCGTCGACGAGGCGGTTGTAGGTTTCAATCTGATCCTCAGACCAGTTCTTGCCAGCCCAATCAGCGAGTTGCTGGTATTGGCTTTGCGTCAGGTCAAGCTCAAAGAGAGCCTGGGCCTTCTGCATTTCAACCAAGGCGACTTGGCCCTGGATGACTTGGTCGACGACATTGCGGTCGACGCCTGCTGCTTCAAGCGCCGCGTAATGATCGTCGGTGAGCGCGCCGCTCTCCATGTAGGCTGCGCTCATTTCGTTGAGTGAATCTACCGATAGAGGCCCGGAGTCTTGATCCTCGGCTTCTTCTTCTTCGTATTCCCACTCTTCTTCTTCGGCTTCGCCGGCTTCTTCTTGTACGGCTTCGGCATCAGACTGCTCCTCGACTTGCTCGTCGACTTGGTCTTCTTGAGGCTGATCTGCAACTTCGGCGACGACCTCGCCAGTATCGGCGTCGGTCACCTCTCCGTTGCTGATGGTGATTCTTTCAGACATGCTTTACTCCTGCGGTGCTGTTAATGCTTCCTTCGCGACGGAACCCGCAACTCCAATCGCTTCTTGGTTTGCCATCTGAGCAGCCTGCGCCTGTGCAGCCATTTGCCGCTCCTGCGCCAGTTGCTCTTCCGACTTGACGAGTCCCTTGTGTTCGATGCCCAGAGACGCAGCGCGACGGCGCGCAAACTCCGGCATGTTGAGGTACTCGACAAACTGCGGCCCGAACGTCTGCAGTCCGCCGGCAATGAATGCGTCCAGGCGCGCGCTGTCGGCAGCGCGACCCAGGGCCTCGACCCCGGTGATGATCACCTTGTCGACGTACTTGGTCGGGACTTCTGGCAGCGCCGACTGCATCTGCTCCATGACGAGCTCGATCAACGGGACTTGGATCTCGCTGCTGATCAGGCTGTACACGCCGCCGAGTTGACGCTCGACAGCCTGCTGCACACGGCGCACCTCTTCAGCGGTCACACGCTCAGCGTTTCGGATGCCAGCCTCGACCAGCATGAATGCGTAGCTAAGCCGCTGCTCGATGTTCTGGATCGACTCAAACGCGACGCGCATGTCTGCGAACTTCTGCAGTTGCAGCGTCGACACGTCGGCGGCGCGCCCGGAGCGCACGGCTAGGTTCGGGGTGTCCGAAAGATCCTTCGGCCTGGTCAAGCCGGACGGATCGACCAGGAACAAAACCTTGGCGGCTGCGGCGCTCGCGCTGACGATAGCCTGCTGCAGGCCCTCGAGTGACCGCAGTTCTCCGAGGTACTCCTCGACGTAGCTACGGCCATACGCCTCACCATCGATGGTGATCATGCGCGGAGCCAGGTACGGCAGGCCCTCGTCCTCACCCCACTCATGGTCGGCGCTGTCGATCTTTACGCCAGCGACTTCAAGTTCCTTGACGTACCCGCCGTCGCGCCGCTCAATGCGGCAGTACATATCGAGGTCGCTGTGGCGCTTCATCGCGCCTTGCCCAGCGGGGGATGCCTCGATAGCCGCGATCTCTTCGTCTTCTAGCTGCTGGCGCAGATCTTCGACGCTAACCGTTTCGTGCGTAATCAGGCACTCAATCTGTCCGCGACCGCTGCGCTTGATGACGAAACTATCTAGGGGAAACAGGCGGAACCCACCCTCCGGGCGATGGTAGATCACCACGTTGCCGGAGATGAGCAAGTGACGCAGAGCCGAGTGCAGCGGGTTACGCAACCCCTGGCGCTCGATCTCGCGCATGACGGCCTGTTCCCGGAGACTCAGGGCTGTGTCGATTTCTGCAAGAGCCTCATGGTCTTCGCCGACTAATGCCCTAGCCTCCGGGGTTAGCGTGAGTCGAAAGAACGGACTCGACGGAGGGAGGATGCTCAGCAGAAGGGTCGAGCTCAGGTTGTTGACACCGCGCGCGCCCAGGCCCTGGAACGGGACGTGGATGTCGCTCGATTGCACGAACCCCTCTGGCGGCACGACGGTCGGGATGGTGACCGCCGAGCAGTCTCGCGCTCGATCCAGGAAATGCTCACGATCAGCGCACATGCGCTGATACTGGCCTGCAATCGATCCCTGCTGATGCATTAGTAGTTGGCGCCGCTACCGCCCGAACCTAAGCCCTGGGGGCGAGGAATGCGTAGAGCAAAGCCAAGCTGCTCCTGGCGCTTCCGGCGCTTTCGCACGTCACCAGTCGTGATCTCCTCTGCCGGCTTGGTGGCCGGCGGTGGGGCAGCGGGGGCGGGAGCCGGAGGGCGAACGGTCGTGCTACCGAGGCACATCTACTTGCTTCTCGTACTGGTTGCGGAGGAACTGCACGATGAACACCATCCCGGCGTATCGGTGGGCGTCATCGAAACTCTGATTCTCGCCGATGCATTGGGGTGGAAAAAGCTCCTCCAACTTCTCGACGAGCTCCTTGGAGACCAAGGGAAACCCTGCTTCGCTCATAGTGGGATCGTATAGCGAGCGCAAGTGACTGTGGCATATAAAGTTGCGTCCGTGGAAAAGAAAACGAGCCTCCCCTTATCAGGAAGGCTCGTAGGAAAACACTTTCTCTCTAGAACGGAACGTCGTCTCCGAAAGCTGCTGCCGGTTGCGGAGTGCCACCGAAAGCCTGCTGGACGGAGTCCCCTCGACTGTCCTCGCCCTTTGGCCCGACAAACTCCCAACTGTCGACGATGACCTCGACCTTGGATCGGGCCTTGCCCGACTCCTTGTCTTGCCAGCGGCTCTGTCGCAGCTTGCCTTCGATCAGGCATGGCTTGCCTTTCTGCATGAAGCGCGCAAACGCCTCTGCTCGCTTGCCAAAGAGGACGGCATCGAAGAACGACGCCTCGTCTTTGTATCCACCTTGCCCGTCCGGCATGCGCTCGTTGACAGCGAGGCCGGCCTTGCAGATGGTCATGCCAGACTTGCTCTGGCTGGTTTCGGGATCTCGCGTGAGATTGCCCATCAGAATGACGCGGTTGTAGCTCATTTCTCTTCGTACAGGGTTAGCCGCCGCGCGTACTCAGCAAGGTGCAGCGCGTCCGCGAGGCCGGCTGAAACCTTAGTTTGAAAGCGGTCGGCGATGGATGGGTGTCGCTCGGCGGCGACAGCCCGACTGGTCTCCTTCGGGTCTTGGCCTTTCTTGCGGCCCCCGTAGATCAGCTTCTGCCACTCTTGTGGCCTCGGTCTTAGCAACGGCGCGTTGCACATGCGGATGCAAGCGAGCGTCTCGCCGAAGATCTTGCCAAAGTTAAACGTCGACACAATGCCAGGACGACGCACACCGCCCCCCGGCATCGCCTGCACCTGCTCCAGCGCGACGCAGCGCGCGCCCAGGCAATGCGTCTCTAGGACGCTGCAGGCAAGCTCGCCGTCAATCAGCGGGATCTTGGCATCGAAAAGGTACTTACCCTCTTCGTTGATAATCGCAATATGCCCGGTCTTGCCGGGGTCGACGCCGATGAATCTCATGTTATCCTTCACGCTATGGTCTCCCTCAGAATCGGCAAACACAAATCGCGCACAGGTGGACTGACCGCAGCCGGTCGGCGCAAGTACAACCGCGAGACAGGCTCAAACCTCAAGGCCCCGGTGACGGGTAAGCCCAAGAAGGGGTCGAAGGATGCCAAGCGTCGCAAGAGTTTCTGTGCGCGGATGAAAGGTATGAAGGCCAAGCTGACTAGCGAAAAGACGAAGCGCGATCCGAAGTCTCGCATCAACTTGGCCCTCAAGAAGTGGAACTGCTAGATCAGGTCTTTCTGCTCGACCTTGGCGTCTTCCGCCACTACGGCGTCGACGATCTCGCCATCACCATGCGTTAGATCCTGAGCCTTAGGCTCTTCAATAGCCGGGGGCGCAGCGGCCTGCTCCGGCTTGAGATCCGGCGGCAGCGAGGTCATCGGCGCTTGCGACGCTTGCACGTCCTGCACCTCCTCGACCGACTGGAAGCCCATGGTGGTCTCCGGCAGATAGAGCGCGATGAACATCGTCGCCGCACGATAGCGCAGCATCAGATCCGGCATCGTGCGGTACTTGCCGTTCTTCGTCCAGTTCTCTGCCTTTGCCAGTTCAAGGTTGCAGATCGGGCCTTGCAGGATCTCACCCGTCTCGGCGCATGTCGCCTCGCACGAATAGTCACCCTTCTTGCTGATGTTCCAGCGGATGCCGCCACGGATGCGCGGCGAGTTGTTCGCTAGTGCGATCTGGAACTTAGCCGTCATTGCCGGCTTGCCGTGCAGCACGTAGGTCTGCTGCATGAACAGCATCGGGTCGCACCCGAGCCTGTTAGCTGCCTGCAGCGCGATGAAGCAATCCTGGGGCTTCCCGTGATATTGCTTTGGGACGAGGGATGACGACGCGATGATCCGCGCCTGCTCTTTGACTTGCTCAATCTGTGTCACTTTGGAACCTCCAGGTTCAACTCTTGACTTGCGACGTACCCCGGCCATGTGTTGGTCTCAAGGCACACTTTGTAGTTAAGCAGATCGCGGTAGTATTTTTCGCGACCTGCGTTGACCATATCCTGACCAGCCCAGTAGAGGCTGACCATATACGGCGGACGCGGCTCGACAGCCACCCAATAGAACGTGCCGACCTCCTCGCGGAAGTGGCTAAGCAGATCCAGGTAGAACGCTGCTTGCACGTCGTAGCGGTAGTCGCGCACCGAGTAGTAGAACTTGCGCGCCGATGCGTCGCGAGTTGTCTTCAGGTCAATGATGCTCGACGAGCCGTCGAGGATGTAGTCCGCGCGACCGCGAATGCCGACGCCCATCTCCTCATGCTCGGAGAACATCGAGACCTCTGCCCTGCCAGGCAGCATCAGTAGATCGCCGGCATGCGGATGCTCGCGCACAGCGTCGGCGCTGCGGTTGGCGTGATCGTACATGTCGGATGGCACGACGATCTTGCCCTCGTTCTCAAGCTCAAACTGCGCGGCTTGCTCCTTGCCAGCCTTGGTGCGTCGGTCGAACTTGGGCGCACAAATGTAGTGCGACTGCCAGCGATCCGGCTCCAGCGTTGCGACGTGGACGTACTCGCCCAACTCCATCGCCGGAGTCTGCTTCAGCGGCTCACCATCTGGGTCGATGTGATGCCAATGGTAGAGGCGCGGGGCTTTCGCAATCATGTCGAGACCAGACTTGCTGATCTCAGGCTGACTGTGATAAACGTCGGGATCCATGACCTCGACGTAGCGCTTCGCGCCGACTGATTGTTTGCTTTGCTCTTTCTGTGTCATCGTCACCTCGTATGGGCTTCGAGTTTCTGGCCGAATGGCTTCGGCGCATTCTGGACATTATACGGCAGCGGCTGCTCATCTGGGTAGTCAATGCCGTGTTTGGCGTAGATCCAACTGTCATTGTCGGTCGTACCCCAGGTGATTACGTAATGCACCCCGGCGCGACGCGCGGCGACCAGCAGATCCTCGGCGACCTCCTCCTGTCGGCGCAGCTTGTAGGCATCCACTCCGGCGACGCGGATGTCCAACTCCGTGATATGCACGGCGAACCCTGCGTCGGCGAAACGCTGGAACGACTGCTGCAACTCATCTCGGTTCGGCGGGTCTGCCGCGTCGAGGTGGCATTGCATGCCGACGTAATCCAGAGGCGCGTCTAACTCGTCGCGCAACTGCAGGCAGAGTTGATAGAGCGTGTCCTGCTTCAGGCCATTGCGCTCGACACCGTACTCATTGATGCCGATCTGCAGGTTTGTCTTCCGGCAGGGGTGCGCGTCAATGTACTTGAGGTACGTGGCGATCTCCTCGACGGTGATCTTGTCGTGGTTCGGGCTATGCCGGAACCCCGAGCCGTCAGGCTGCAGAGGCTCATTGATCGCGTCGACGATGTCGATCTTGTGACCTAGCTCGCGCATGACCGTGTCGATGTACGCGAGGTTGTCCTCGATGCGCTTCGTTTGGTACGCCAGGGTGTAGCCTTCCGCCGGAACCCACTTGGGCTTGAAGCCGACAGCGAAGTGCCACTTGGTCTTGTGGCCCATCTCACGCGCGCGGTCGATAGACTCCTCGAGATCGCTAAGGTCTAAATCGAGAATGCCGTCCGACTCGCGCGTCAGCATGCTCGGCCACTTGCCGGACACGCCGCACAGCGAAACGCTGGCCTTGCTCATGCATGCCATCGGCTCGACGTGTCTGCTAGTAACGCGCTGCATGTAGCCAAACAGCGGCTTGCCAGACATAGTTCGTTTGTTGACGCAACTCATTTGTTCTTCGGGGCGACGTACAGGCTGAACTTCTCACACGCGCAGCTAACGCGAGCGAGCAGTTGCGCGAGGAAGTAGAAAGCGAGACTGAGGTATTTGCGGACGTGCTTCATTACAGAACGGAATGGTCGGAAAACTTGAGCGCGCTCCAGCGCATTCTGTGCGGTTCAAAGCTGGCGCCGACTTCGCCAGTCTGACCGTATCGGTTTTTGAGGACAATGATCCTATCGGTCTCATTGCACCCAGGATCGTAGTAGCTCGGACGATGGACGGCCAACACGCGGTCGGCATCCTGTTCCAGAGCGCCCGACTCCCGGAGATCCGACAGCTTCGGGCGCTTATCGTCGCGCCTTTCAAGCTCGCGGTTCAACTGCGCGACGGCGATGACCGGGATCTTGAGAGACAGCGCCATTCGCTTCAGGCGGCGGGACAGCGAACTCACGGCTTCCTGCCGGCTACGCGCGGACGGATCCTCGCGCACTAGGCCGATGTAGTCGACGACCACCAGCGACAGCGACGACCGAGCGCGCAGCGACAGCGCCGCAGCATGGATCGCCTGGAAGTCCACGTCGGTCTTGTCCATGTAGTAGATGTTGCGGCTCCTGATCCGCGTCGACACCGACTCGCTGACGGCCAGGACTGCCTGCGCGCTGGCCCCGTAGGCGGTGCGAGCGTCAGGGATCGGCTGCTCGGAGAATCGCTGGTAGGCGCGCTGCACCATCTGATCCGAGGTCATCTCCAGGCTGCAGTACAGCACCGACCCATGCTGGCATGCCTGTTCGGCCATGCACTCGGCGAACACCGACTTGCCCATCGCGGCACGACCCGCCACGATCACCATCTCGCCGCCGGACAATCCGCCGCCGAGTAGCTGCGTCAGGGCCGGGATCGGAGTATCGATGAGCCTCGCGCCATCCGTCTGGCTGACGCGCTGCTGCAACTGGCCCCGGAACATCTTGTCCGCGTCACGCGAGACCACCAGATCCGTCTCGCCACGTGCGGCGTGGGCGGTCTGCAGATCCTCGTCCAACTGGCGCATGACGTTGCCAGCCTTCTCCCCTTCGCCTATGGCGGCTTGGGCGCGCACAAGGGCATCGGACAGGCGGCGACGACGCGCGCCCTCCAGAACGGCGTTCACGTGCGTCTCAGCGTATGCTGTCGACGGAACGCTCGCGAGCATCGAGCGAAGCCCCTCGCGGTCGACGAGTTCCTCCTGCAGCCTGCGATCCTCGATGACCGTCATCACCTGGACGGCGTCGACGGCCCCCGGCTCTGCGCGGTCGAGGTCGAGGATCAGCTTGTACAGCTTCCTAAGCCGGTCGGATCCAAAGTCCTCCGGCTTGACCTTGGCGGAAGCTGCCTCGACCAGCTTGCCGTCCATGAGCATCATGGCGACGAGGCATTGCTCCGAGTTGGCTAGGCTATCCATTCTCGACCTCCTGGATGCGCTCGCCGATCCACCGCATCACGGGGACGGCCATGCTGTTGCCGCAAGCCTTGTAGCGTGGGCCGTCCGGGCATTTGTCTGCCGGCTTCCCCTTCCACGGAATGCGCGTCCAGTCGTCGGGGAACCCTTGCAGCCGCTCGCACTCGCGGGGGGTGAGTCGCCTCACGTGACCGCGACCGCTGGCGATTGCTTGGCGGCTATTCCCTCCGCCCCCGGCCTCCACGGTGCAAGCGACCTCTTCTTGCGCGCCCAATGTTCCTGCGTCGGCAGATTGCCCAGGCTTGAAGGCTATCACGCAGTTCTTCAGTCGGAAGTTCCGGCTACCCTCCTGCGTGTAGGTGCGGTCGTCGTTGGCGGTGACGGGATCGGCCACGCCGTCCGACGGAACCAGGCCACCGCCGCGCTGGGAGAAAAGCTCCTGATCGCTATAACCGGGCGAACTCGTGTTGTGCGATTGGTTCAAGGTCGGGTGCGGCCCACCTTCCCAATGGCTGATCGTCGGCGCCCCGTCGAAGGTGATGAAGGTCTCACTTTCCGCGTCTAATCGGCTGTGTGATCCGCCGTGAGCGTTAAGCGTAAAGCTGACTCCAGGGACTCCGGCAACTTTTTGCCTCGCTTCTCGGCTCGGCGGAGAATCCCGGCGCAGGCTTTCGGGCTCAAAAAGTACCGCTCTGGCACGGGCTGCGTCTCCAAGACATCCGACAAGAAAGACGCGCTTGCGCCGCTGTGGAACTCCGAAGTGTTGAGCGTCCAGCACTCTCCAGGCGAGACCGTACCCGAGTTCTGCCAACGCCCCGATGATGGAACCAAAGTCCCGTCCTCCTCCCGACGACAAGGCTCCGGGTACATTTTCCCAGACAACCCATCGGGGACGTGCGCGGCGAACCAAGTCGCAAAAGGCAAGCGCGAGGTTGCCGCGAGGATCTTCCAGTCCTTCGCGTAGCCCTGCCACCGAGAACGATTGGCACGGCGTTCCTCCCACAATGAGATCATTTCCTGAAAGTGCTTCATCCGAAATCTCCGTCATGTCGCCCAGGTTTGGAACATCGGGGAAGTGGTGGGCCAGCACCTCCGATGGGAATGCGTCAATCTCCGAGAAAGCGGTAGGCTTCCACCCGAGGTGATGCCACGCGACCGTAGCAGCCTCAATCCCGGAACATACGGACAGGTAGCGCATCAGGCGTTCGCCTCCATGGCTTTGACGAAAGCGTCGGCCACAGCGTCTCCATACAGGGCGCGCATAGCGTCGACATCCCCGGCTGCAGCGCGCTGCTCGAGGATCACGCGCTCGCTGGCTTCCTCGGCTCCCGCCTGAGCTTCCTGCTCGCGGCGATCAGCCTCGCTCTGCGCCTGCTGCTTCTTCACCCGCAGCACCCGTGCGTGATCCAGCTTGTCGAGGATCGACTTCCAGGCCCAGGCGGGGTTGCACGACGGCAGACCGTCCGGCCCGACCAACTGCTTCTCGATCCAGGCCCAGACATCCGGCGCCTCTAGGACGTGGGCGATCCCGTCGACCTCCCACATCTGGTGGCGGCGACCGAGGCCCTCCTGAACCCCGAGCGCCTTCTGCGACGGGGCGGCTGGGCTGCCGCACTTCTCCAGGACGCGGCAGTAGTTCTCGACGATGGCGGCCTGAACGTCAGGGTCGACGCTAGGCCATGGGCGTACTCTCTTTGGCTTTGCCATGCTCTTTTGTTCTGTTGTCTGTTCAGTAGTCTGTTTGAGGGTCACCATGACCCTAGATCTAGGGTCACCATGACCCTGGTCTAGGGTCACCATGACCCTAGACGTTAGCTGGTAGCAGTTGCTCCGATGGCGGACTCCCACCAGTTCCAGCACCCCGATGTCGACGTATCGGCGTAGGGTGCGGCGGACATTGCTGGAGTCTACCCCGAGCGTGTCCGCGATGGTGTAGCTGGACGCCCAGACGGGCCGCTCAGCCAGACCGTAGTACGCCAGCACCAGCAGGGGCGACGTGTCGACGCGCGACTGTCTGCAGACCTTCGCAGCCTCCAGGAGAGGCTGGGTCACCTTGCCGAAACTCGACACTAGACCTCGCAGTCAAACGCGGAGCCGCGACGGGTCAGTCTGTACAGGCCACCCTTCTTGCTGCCCTGACGCTGCCGCTCATAGCACTCGATCAGCCGGAGGTGTTCCAGCCGCTTCAGGTGCATCGTGCAATGCCCCTGCCCGATCCCGGTCAGGATCGACAGGTATCGCGTCGCCAAGCGGATCGGCTCCCCGAGCTCACCAGGCAATACGGTCTGCAGCCGCTTGAGAACCATGCGATCCCGATAGCTGGGGCGGACGGGCCGTAGCCGGCGGTGGTAGGGCGTCTGTGTCATGCGGAAAGGTATACATGAAAAAAGGGGGCCAGCGCAAGCCAGCCCCCAGACACAGAACACACACGAACCCATGAGCCGCGTGAGACATGAGTATACGGGCGCGGGGGAAAATCCAAACACCGTTCGCGATTCGTGTGGTCAACATAGCGAACGAGCGACCGCGTCACCCCCCGTGGGGTGGGGGTCTTGCGAGCGACCGGGTGGGGGGTCGGCGCGCGTAAGTCCTTGCCAGGTAAGCGGTTGGATCCCATCGGCCTATGGGATCGGTGGGCCGTGGCGGCTCGCCGAGCGGCAGGGGGCCCCCCACCCATTGAGTCGCCTACCACCCACCCCCATCATCCGTGGAAAGCGCAGCACCACCACCACCTACCCTGGACGCATGAGCGCAGAGTTCGACGACCTACTCGACCAGCTACACGTCGAGACCGTGCGGCAACTGCTGGCGCGGCTCCGGGATCCCGACAGCAAGCCGTCTGACGTTGCTAATGCCGTATCCTACCTACGTGCCACGAAGCGCCCCGAGCGAGCCGGGGAGGCCGTGGGCAGCGATGAGCTGGATGCCTTCGTCGAAAAGATGCGAGGCCGGACGGAGCGCCGATGACCTACCGCGAACTGCGCCGACGCAGCGCGCTGGGTGCGTGCAGGGCCGAGGGTTGCCGACAGGGCCGACGCAATGACCGCACACCCTATTGCGCGTCGCATCACTACAGGTGGAGGCGGTACGGGCATCTCGAGGCCGGGGTCGGTGCGCCGTGGTTCCCCGATGTCTACCTTGAGTACCGCTGGGTGCGGGAGCGGTGGAAGGGTGACCGCCAGCGGCGTGCGGCGTGGACGCTGGCCGGAGCCAAGGCAGCGCGGGAGTTCCTGCTGTACACGCGGGGGCCGCATCGGCTGGCCGAGGTGCTGCGGGACACGTGGCCGTACTCGCTGACGGGGCGCGGCTTCGGCTCGGCGTTCTGGATCGCCCAAGCGTGTGCTGCTCCGGTGGTGTTCCGTACATCCCCTGAGCGCGACCCCGAGCGATGGCCGATGTCCGACCGCACGTGCGCCGCGTCTGCCAACAGCGTCCTGCTGGAGGCATACGTGCAGCAGCACGGCGACCGGGGGCGGCGTGGGCCGCGCCGTCAGGTGTGGCGGCTGCTGCGAGACTCACCGACGCTGGCCGCGCGGATCCAGGAAGCGAACGCCGAGCATTACGAAGCCGAAGCCATGGCCTACCTTGCGGAGCGCGCGCAGGGCATCGAGCCTGACCCCGCCGATATCGAGCGGCGGCGACAGCTACGGGAGTGGTTCACGGTCGATATGCCAGCGCGCAGCCGTGCCAAGGCGCGATCCAGGAGCCGTGCCTGATCCCGCGTGGACGGCGGCTGTCGCGGTGCTGCGGCAGGAAGCACCACCACCTCTACCCGTGCGCGTAGTCCGGGCGCGCACCCCGGAATGCCTCGGCACTTGCGAACTGCGGGGGAAGGGGAAGCGGCGACGACTGCTTATCAGGGTCGATCCCGACCTCCCGCTCTGCGTCGCGCTGCACTTCTTAGTGCATGAGTGGGCGCACGCGCTTGACTGCTGGGGCGCTGGATCGCCTCGCCGGGATTGGGGGCCGGATGACCACGGCGACACGTGGGGACTGCACTACGCACGGGCCTATCGGGCGCTGTTTGGGGCCGATTAACCGTGTGCCTGGCAACACGACTCTGCGTAACTGCTTAGCACAGCTTGAGTTAGGTAAATCCAAGTTTGCCTCCGATTTATGGGATCGGTAATGTGGAATGGTCGATAGGATAGGGGCGTGGCGGCAACCCGCCGACCACCTAACACACAGAAACATGCAATCCGTACAAGATCCCACCACCGGGGAAATGATCCCAACCCCGCAGCCGAGCGTCGCAATCCGTGTGCGCTACAGCGCAGGCAACGGCACCATGACTGCGCGCACCGATGAGGGGCGGCTGTCGCCGAAGCGCAGCGTCCGCGTAGCCTTCGATCCCGGCCTGCCGCAGGCGACCAACGCAGCAATCGCGGCGCAGGCTTGGCTTGATCGCCACATGGAGTACGAAGCCGAACTGCTGCCGCACTCCTTCACCTACGGTGGTGATCGCTTCCTCTCCTTCCGCATCACGGGCGGCAAGCGCACCGCCTAACCCCGAACCACACACAGAGCCATGACTGCAAAATCCATTTTTCCCTGCGCTCTTTGGCAGCGCGTCAATGACATTGAATCCGACATCATCAGCGGCCACGCGAATGAGCTACGCGAGATGCACCCCGATGACACCGAGTTGCACGATCTTTGGTTTGAGATCACGCGGATGCGCTTCATGTCCCTGGATGCTTTCATCTCGGAGGACAAGGTTAGGCGCGACTGGGACAGCCCATGCTGGGACGGACTGCTGCTGAAGATCGATGGCGCGCTCGGCGAGTTTGACGCGATCAAGCGCGACCCTGACGAGGCCGACCCGACCTCAGCCTATTACGAGGTCGAGGTCGAGTATTACCTTAAGACCAAGGTGGTGGTCGAGATCGACACCGACACCGTCCGTAACGAGGACTTCCACCAAATCGCGGCTGTGGACGCTTACGGCGAAAAGATTGAAGAAGCGATGGAGGCTGCGGAGCGTGTCTTAAACGAGGTATGCGAAGAGGTCGAAATCGAATCTCGCGATGTACAGCTTGAAAAGCTGAAGAACTGCCCTGCGTGTAAAGGGAGCGGGAGTGATGACATTTGTATGCGCTTCCCGTGTCCACGCTGCGACGGCGAGGGATGGGAGGCTAAGTGATGCACAGCCTTACTCGACATCAGGAAGACCGCCTTAGTCGCTTGCTCGATGCGTGGTGCGAGGCGCGCGGGATCGATCCCGACTGCGCTTTCTCCCTTTGGGCCGAGATGGGCGATGGCCCGGAGCGCGAGTGGCTCAGCCGCTTCATCGAGGCGTGGGATAGGTGCGGGACTAGTAAGAATGACCCGTGGTATCCGGTTGAATGCACGGACAAGGTGCTAAGCCCGGATAGGTTCTAGCCATGAGCGACGACCGCGACCGTCTCGATTGGCTAGATCTGCTGCTTTTTGTGGCCCTGCTCTACGTCATCTGGTGCATCACCTGACCCGATCACCACACAGCCCCAGCCCCGTGCCGCCTTGAGCGTCGCGGGGCTTCGGCGGTATGACACAGCCTGATTCCTTCAAGCCTATGGCCGTAACGCGCGAGCGGTACGACGAACTACTGCTCGACGCTCGCGCCGGACGGCTTTACTCCCTGACCAACGGGAACGAGGTCGAGTGCTTTTCCTGCTGCCGCGTGTCGCTGGCATACGTGATCGAAGCGCGTACCAACTCGCTGCGCGAACAAGCCACGTGGAAGATCCACCCGTGCGATGCATTCGACCTCGACACGCTGACGGAGGTGGTCGGATGATCGACTACCTGACGCACCTTGAGGGCCTCGGCAAGACGGACAAATACGTGCGCCAAGTGCAGTCTGTCCTGCGCCGATTCGCAGCCGATCCTGCCAAGGCGCAGGGCCTCGTCAACCGATACGCGCAGCAGCGCAGCGACGCATCGACGCAGCACGTGGTGACGGTGCTTCGCAGCTACGGTCGGTGGGCGAGCATCGCCGAGTTGCAGCGGCTGGTGAAGCCAGCACGGCGCACGGGCCGGACGGCAGAGCCGGGATCTCTGGAGCCGGAACACGTTGAGGCCCTGACCACGGACGAGCGCATCCCGGCAGCGCGGCGCGACCTCTACTTGATCGCGGCACGCACGGGGCTGCGCCCTGTCGAGATCCGGCGCATCAATCCCGACCGGGATATCGTGCAGACCGAGCCGGACGTGTTCGTCCTGAGGCTGCCAGCGAGCGCACAGAAGAGCCGACGCGCTGACACCCTGCCGCTCCCCTTTGAGGTCGAGATGCGGCTACGGACGGGGGCTTACGCGCGCCTCACGGAGTGGGGCTGGCGGAACCTCGCCGAGACCCTGCGCTGCGATCTCGCGGCGGTGGGGATCGAGCAGCACGACAGCCTCGGTCGGCGGCGGACGTTCTATTCCCTGCGGGGGTACTTCGGCGCGCAGCTACTCGACAGCGGGGTGAAGATCCACGTGGCGCAGCGGCTCATGCGACACGCGAAGGCCGAGACCACGCTCAAGTGGTACTCGCGACCGAGTGACCGCGCCCTGCGCGAGGCGATGGAGGGCATCTCCTGAGACGCGCACAGAGGGCCTCTGCTGCACGCTTGGCCGCAGGTGGGTGATGAGCCTACTTGCGGCCCTTCGCGTCGTGGCGACCCCTTAACGCGCGTCTGACGCGATGCCCTGCGATTTGGCCCCGATGCCGCGCGGGGATCCTCGACGCGGTGCGGCGACCGCGCCCCCTATCCAAAACGCGCGTGCGTGTGTGTGCGCGTGTGCGCGTGCGTGCGTGCGTGCGTGCCTGCGCGCGCTAAGTCACCGGCGTCTGGATCCCGGAAGGGTCACCCAAGCATTCCCTTTCGGGGGGCCTGGGCTGATCACGCTATCGCGGAAGGATTCCAGGGCGGCATCGAGCCGCTCGTCCCGGAGCCTAGCCGCTTGCTCGTCGGGGTCGAGGCCGACGTGCTTACGCAGGGACTGCGCCGCAATCGCGAGGGCATCGACGCGGTCGTCCCATTCCAGGCATCCCTTTTCGCGCTTGAGGTGGGCCATTTGGTAGACCAGCAGGCGAGCGCGCGCGGCCTCCGGCAACTCCTGCCGCGATGCCCACGTGAACTCGGACGCGATGGCGCGCTCATCCATCACCAGCTTGCGAGCCTGGACGATTGGCTCCAGGATGTCTGCGATCCGCTGCTCCTTGGATCCCTTGGCCTGCACCTCCGTGACGCTGCACGGGTACACCTTGCGGAGCGTACCTTGCAGGAGCTCAGTCCAGGTTCCGCCGCCGAAGTTCCGCTCCAGCAGGATCTCGGTCACGCTCCACCTGCGACACGCCTTCGCGATCACGTCGAGGGTTTGCTGGCTGGCTCCGTCCTGCCGACCGCCCCAGTCCAGCACGAACATCCGACCTAGAGTCACCGCTGCAATGACCCAGGCGGTCTCATCTCGGCCCGATCCTGACGGGTCGATAGCGCAGACGATGTGATCGTATGGCACGGTCGTGCCTTCCCACTTGCCGGCGCGGTAGAAGGAGTCGCCGCTGTGACCCACGCACGGGAGATCCCCGGCCTGGTCTTCCGCCCGACCTGATGGTGCGATCTCGTCCGGCACACCATCGGGCGTGAGGTGCGCGACGATCACGTCCTCGCAACGCAGCGGGTATGCGTCGAGGTCGGACAGGTGCGGGTTCAACTGGAACTGCAGTTCAAACTGCGCCTTACCCAACAGTCGCTCGCGCTGCAGCAGGAACTCGTCACCGAATCGCTGCGGATCGATGGGCGCACCCCGGCCCTCAATGCCGGCGGACGCGAGGCCCGGATCCTGCTCGAGCTCCTTCTCAATCGACGGAGCCAGGCAACCCGAGTACGCAGCCATCGCATCGGCTGACGGGTAGCGCGACGGCCACATCCGCGATGCCACGCCGCGCTCGCGCAGTTGCTTGTAGATCGAGTCGGTCGACTGATACGTGCCGAGCCAGATTGTCTGCGCGTTGGGGTCGTCCGGGATCTTGGTGGACTCAACGTCCATGGCCTGCCGCAGCAACTGCTCGCGGGACATGGGAGTCTTGGAGTTAGCCATCGACTCGATGTCGTCGAGGATGACTAGGTTGCTACGCGCGCCCTGGATCTGACCCTCGACACCGATAGCTTTCCAGCTAGGCATTTGCTGGTTCGGCGCAGGCGCGACATCCCAACGCGCGATGTTGTCCCGGCTGTTCGCTGCCGGCGCGAGGTGGTGCAGCATCGGCAGGCGCGGGTTGGTTAGCAGGCGCTTGGCAAACAGGCTGAGCTCGTTTGCTTTCTCGGCAGACGCGGACAGGGTGAACACGTTGACCGAGGGATCGTGCAGCAGGCGCCAGATCCCGTAGCTGGCTGCGATCCAGGACTTGCCGATGCCACGCTGGCCGGCGACGAACACAGCCGAGCCGCCGTGCTGCATGAAGTCGGCGATCTCGTACTGCCTGGCTGTGGGCTGCGGGAGTTGCAGTCCCATCCACACGTCATGCAGGAAGTCGCCGAACTCGGCGTACATCTCGCGGACTGCTTTAATGCTTTGCTCATTTGCCATCTCTAAACTCCTGGATCGTGCGCGATCCTTTCTGGCAGTTGCACCTGTGGCACATGGGGGCCATGTTCGACGGCCAGTTGGCGCCGCCCCTGCTGAGAGGGATCAGGTGGTCGACCGTCAGCTTATCGGTCGAGCCGCACGTGATGCAGCGGTTGCCGTAGTAGGCGAAGCGCGCTGCGATCTGCTGCGCCGTGGCCTCCCCCGAAGCGTTGCGCTCAAGGGCGCGGCGACGTGCGTTCTTCTGACGGATCTGCGATTTAGATCGACGCTTCCCCTCGTATCTCCGCCAGTAGTCGGGGTTCTTCTTTCTGTACTCGCGCTGGTACTCGCGGTTGCAATCGCGGCAAAAGGTTTGTCCGCCTTTGTTGAACTCGGACAGAGCCTTGCGCCGCTTACACCTACTGCACTTCCTTTTCTCCACCCTCCTTTGAGCGGGGACGGAACAGGCGAGCGACCCATTCGTAGAAGGCGACGAACACTCCGACCGCAGCGAAGCGCGCGGCTGGGAAGAACAGCGCGACCACGACCGCCGTCACGACGAAGGTCTGCAGTAGATTGCTGGTGGCCTGGGCGACCTCCGGCAGGGCCTGCACCACCGCCGGCCCGAGGTCAGGGGCCGACGATGAGTCACCGCCGGAGCCTAGCGTGGGCAGCGATGAGCAAGACGACAGCGCCAGCAGGGGGATGTACCTAGCGCCCACGTAATCGCTCCTGCAATGTGGCGACCTCGACCTTGAGCTCGGCCACGAGTTGCACCATATCGCGCTCCAGGTTCGCGACCTTGTTAGCTAAGCGCCCGACCGTCTCGGCCAAGCGCGCCGCCGTCCACCCAATGACCACGACCAGTAGCCCGGTCGCACCTTGCGCCACGGCAAACCACACTTCGGCAGATTCCATTAGTAGGTAATCCATACCGAAACATTGGCGGTGCTGCCCGACGTATTGTGCAGGAAGATGTACGGAGGCATAAACTCCTCCGGGATCACACCCGCATACGTACCGTCCGGCTCCTTGGTCGGGCCGACCAGGCTGAGCGGACTGCTCATAGCCTGGGACTCGATCTTGACGCCCGACGCATTACTAGGCGCAGCGGTTCCCGTAGGTACGAGGGGGATCTTAATCTGCACAGCTTGGTCGGAAGTGATAATGACACTCTTGGCGCCGCGCACGTAGAGCAGGTCGCTCTTGGTCGCGGTCGCCATGGAGTCTTGGTATGAGGTTGCGCGTGCCATTAGAAAGTCACCCAGATATCAACGCCAACGGGGTTGAGCGCGTCGGTGTTCTTGATGTAGATGTACGGGGGCATCACGTTGCCTGGGATCACGCCGGCACGACTAGAGTTGACCGACGTGTTCGGGTCAACCACCGCTCCCGTGTAGCCCGTGCCAATCAGGGCAGCTAGGCGCACGTCGTTAGACCCTGTGTTGTCGGGCGCGCTGCCATCGTCCGTAACCTGAGGCACGTAGATTTGAGCAGCGTCCTGTACATCTGAAATCAGATACACACTCTTGGCTCCTCGGAGTGGGATCACATTGGAGTTGGAACTCGCCGTGATCGTCAGCTTGTAGGTGACGACGTTGTCTCCGTCGTACTCTTTAGTGGCGAAAGTCATCAGTCAATCTCGTCGAAGGTGTCGCGCGGAATCCGCAGGATGCGCGTGGTTACGTTCGCGCTCACGGTGATACCCGAGCTTGAACTGTTGTTGTTGAATGTGATCTCGACTTCATCCGCCGTGACCACCTTGGCCGTGGTGATTAGGTTCGGAGTAAACGCTCCAGTCTGCCCGAACGAAACCCACACGATGTCGCCGAAGCGAGCGCCCGTCATCGGCACGTTGACGACTTCTTCGCTGTCGTGCGAGATGGTGGTGTTGCCTGGGTTGGCAAGCGTTCCAGTTCCACCGGAAGAGAAATCAATCGTGCCGTACACGAAGTCCATCACGTCGAACAGGACTTCCTTCTTGCGCTCGTAGAAGTTGGCGTCGGTCGTGTCGGACAGGTCATTGTCCGTGTAGTTGTTATCGAAGAATCCGCTGGTGCTGTCCGTCGCAGCCGGGACGTTCTCGATGTCTTTGTCCTGCGATCCGTAAAACGAGCAGCCCTCAATCAGCACACGGATGGCGCGCTGCATCTTGATGAAGTGATCCTTCGTCCCGCCCGTGTGTTCAAACAGGCAGTTGATTACGCGCAAGCCTTCGCTGTTGGTGGGGCCGGCGGGGTCATTGCCGAGGATGATGCTGGGGTCAGCGTCGGCATCTTCAAACCGGCAACTGTCGACCTCGATGTCTCGGCATCGGTCATGCACGACCACGTCGTTTGCGGACGTGCCGGTGAAGAAGCACCCGCGCATGGTCACGCTGCGCGCGCCTTCCAGGTACACGCCATACGTGTGACCCTTGAACCAGCAGTTCAGGATCACGCAATGCACGACCGGGATCTCCGTACTGTCGGCTGCGTTGATGTGCTTGGTGCAGTCGATGAATCGGCAGCGGTCGAAGGTGACGTTCTCGCAACCCTCGAGGTCGACGCCGATGTTGCCGCCTTCAAACTTGCAGGCAGTAAACGATGCGGCATAGATCCAGTTGCTGTTGCCTTCGCTGCCTGCGAGTTCGACGATTGGGCCACCGGCATCGGTGCGCTTCATGTACAGGTCGACGAAGCGGATGTCCTCGTAGTCGGTGGCGTCATCGTCAGCCGGCACCTTGATCGAGTAGCCCGTCAGTTCGATCTTGCTGCTAACGCCATCGCCTGCCAGTCGCGCGCCATTGTCGTCGACCTCCAGGTTCGCGGAGTTGACGATGTACGTGCCAGCCGGGAAGTAGGTCGTGCCACCAGCGGCAGCATCGAGCGCGGCCTGGATCGCGGCAGTCGAGTCCGTGGCACCGGTCGCATCAGCACCGTAGTCCAGCACGTTGACGATGTCACCGAAGCGGGTGATGAAACTGCGCTCGGTCGTGCCGCCGTCAGCGGTGACGCCGCATGCGGAGCTTAGCTTGGCCGACGTGACGCTGGCGTCGAGGATCGTGTTGAGTGTGCGCTGACGACCCAAGTTGCGGACGCTGACGATCTGGCCGACAGTCGCCGCAGAGGTCAGGGTCATGACGTTGCTGCTGCTCACGGTGAAGTCCGTGCCTGGGCGCTTCGACAGACCGTCGACCGTGACGATGAAGAAGTCGTCGTTCGTCGAGTCCGGCGTCGGGGTCGACAGGGTGAAGTCGGTCTGCCCACCAGTCGCAGTAAACGACCAGGCTTGCGGTGTACCCTCAGGCCCCTGGTCGTACAGCGAGGCATCGTCGACGTAATCCTGCAACGTCTCAACATCCACCGTCGCGGTGTCGCGCGTTTCCGCAGCAGCGTACAGCGCCTGCAGATTCGCCCGGTCGAGATCGCGCTCGGTGATAGCCGCGCCGGATTCAAAGTCCACAATCGATGACGCGACCGGGGTCACGCGCTTGATCACCAAGTCGCCAGTCGGCGCCGGGGTGAACGTCAGTTGCGTGTCCGACGTGAACGAATAGTCCGTGCCGACCGTCAACGTCACGCCACCCAAGGTCACGACGACGTGGTCTCGATCAAGGTATGGGAACGAGATCGTATAGACCGATGTTGCGCCGGTCTGATCGTCGTACTGCTGGTATGCGTTGAAGGTCATTTCAGGTACAGGAGTCCGCGCTTCATAGCGTCTTCTTCGGCCTGCAGAATCAGCGCTTCCTCTGCGAGGTCGGGGTATTCTTGCAGCAACTGCTCCCAAGCCAGTTGACGATATCGAGTCGTCACGTTTTGGAACATCTGCCGGCGTGGGCTGGGAGTATCTGGCGTTCCCTTCGGGGAGAGCGCCAGGAACTCTGGGCTGGCGATGAGAGACTCATGCGCCTGCTCTAGGGTCATCGGAACATTGCGGTCTGCGCGCGCCGTGCCGTTCAGGGACTTGCCCTTCACGGTGATCTCGCCGTGAAGCTCAAGGAACCTGTCGTATGCAGTCTGCCCATTACGCGCGAACTTCAAGAGGTCGTGGCCCCGGTAGTTTGTGCGCGGGACTGTCCCCGAGTAGCCGCTGTCGAGCATCGCCATCGCGACTCTATCGTTCTTGATCTCGCGCTCGGCAATCGGCGACAGGGAGTCCGGGCCAAAGAAGGAAGTCCTCTTGACCGGTCGACCGTACATGTTGCGGCGTGGCTCAAGCGCCTTCTCGCCATTCGGCAATACGCGCTGGAAGCCAGCCGCGAGATCGCCGAGGATCAATACGTCGAGCTTATTGCGAACTTCGACAAAGTGTTCCTGTGCAAGGCCGAGGCCAGGGTTGACCGTGCCGCGCATCAGCGACGAGTACGGAACCATCGCCCCGCCGAGAGATTGCATGAAGCGCTCCGTCCGCGTACTGAACGGGTCGGCATCATTGATCATCCCCATCAGCGTTGTAAAGCCCTGGAGGTACGACTTGGACTTGATCGCCGAGGTTAGTCCGAAGACCATCCCGCCGAGCCAGTCCTGCCAGTTATGTTCGCCGCCGTCCGCCTCGATGTCCTGAGCCTTCTGGGCCGTATCGGCGATCACACCCAAGTGCGTCGCGAACGGCTCAAAGCGCGCATACGAGATGTACTTGCTGCCAACCCGGATCGAGTATTCCTGGATACCCAAGCGCTCCCACAGTTCACGCTCGCCTTTGTCTGCGGGTGCATGACCTGTGATGCGTGGGTAACCATCCTCGTCGGTGGAGATTGCAAGCGTGATCGCCAGAGCGGTCAGGCTGGCGCCGGTCGCAAATCTACCGGCCAGTTCAGCCTGAGCCTCGCGGCTCATCTGATTCTCTTTGCGAGCCACCGCGTACAACTGCTTGGTCGTATCGGAAATAGCTCCGACTGACCGGTCGAGATACCAGTTCAGCACGTTCATCGGCGTTGTCACGAACGGAACAACCGGCACAAGGATGGGGTGCTTGTTGGTGAGAGAGCGCAGCGAGATCGCCGCGTCGTTCAACACGTTGCGGAAGAACCACCCGCCACGGTTGCCGTCAAGCTCAGTAGTCCAAGTGACGGCCCGAGCTTCGCGCACCGCATCGCGCACATCCGCCGCTACGGCAGAGTCGAAGTTGTCATCGAGCCATTGATTCGTGTATCGCTGCAGTTGCTCGCCTTTGTATCCACGTCGGCGACCTTCCTCGATAGCGCGACGGCGCATTGACTGCAGGGTCATCGCAGCGTCTTCCTGCTGCGCCATCTTCATGACGCGGTCGACTTCGGCCTGCTGCGCGACAACGTCATCGGGGAACTTGTCTCGAGCAGTCTTCCAAGAGTTAGCCTTCAACCGTCGCAAATAGGCAACGGATTTGTAGAACTCATCGCTACTCACCAGCGCGCGGCTGGGCAGGTTGATAAACGCCCCGATCCTGTCGAGGACTTTACCCTTCACGCTCCCAGGATCGATGCCCTGCCCCAGCGAGGAGATAGCGCGCACATTGCCCGGATTGTTGTTGTCAATCTTCGCGTCTTCGGTCAGCAAAGGAGTGTCGTACTTCCAAGCCTTCTTGGCGCGCGAGGCGCCCTCGCCGACGAACTGTACTGTGGAGGCGAACTCGGCAAGCTCCTGCCTAATCATGTCGGCATCGCCGGTTAGGGGCGAGATGATCGTCGCGCCAACGGCTCGCTCAAGTGGGCGGAAGACTAGGTTGGTCGCGTTGCCGATGCCGTTGATCAGGTGCGTCTTGATTCCAGACAGCAAGTTGTTGAGGAAATACTCAACGCCCATTTTCTTAAGGCCCTGCGTCTTCATCGGCTCGTCGAGCCTGCCTGTTTCCTTGAGTCGCTTAACCGTGTCGTTGACGCGCGTCAACTCAACGACCACGCCATCTCGTCCACCTGGCATGGCGTCTAGTAGCTCGGCATCTTGGGTGACCTGTGCAGCGTCTCGGTTCGGCGCAGCAGATCCGTCACCCTTGGGCTTGTCAGCAGCCGTTCCGCCAGGAACTCCACCCGCGCTCTCGTTATGCGTGTCGAGCGTTTTGCGTTCCCTGCTAGTACGCTCCGGGCGATCCGATCCACCTTGCGTTTTCTTGCCGGACACGTCCCACACGTTCACCTCTTTCTTGGTGATCTTCCCATCGTGGCGGATCCGCTGGTCACCTAGCGCTCGACCAAACTCAGACTTGGCCTCCTGCACAAGTTGCGACCAAGAGCGCACGATGTCCCATTGCTTACGCATCTCAAGAAGATCAGCGTCTGTCATGTCCGCTGGGTTCTTATCTCCCCATCGGCGATGGAACTCTTCGCCAATGCGAGCCAAGTAATCTCGCGCCACCTGTAGTTGCGCGTTCTTTTCGCGGATCCCTTCCGCCAGGCTGTTGCCGTTTAGCTCGCGGAGGATCTTGAACTTGACGTTGATACCCTCCTCCTTTGCGATCTTGACGTACTCGCGGCGCGCCTCTTCTCGCGCGTCTTTGAGAGAGCGTTGCGCCACGTGACGCCCTTCGATCACCGTCGACTCAAGTAGATCTTGCATAGCCAAGGCGACCTCGCGCTTGGCATGCATACGATCCAGGTTGAGAATATCCTCTGGATCACGCGGCGCTCGACGGCGATTAGTGAAACGCTCGTCGCGCTGCGGCAGCACGGTGGGGCCTTCCTCGGCTCTAGGCTTGCGAACCAGCGCGATGTTCTCACCCGTAAGCTCGCCTGTCCATTGAGCGCTACCCGACCCTTTGTAATCCGTAATGGTGACGCCCTCATGGCCGAGCTCGTCCATCTTCTTCCTGAACGCCTCGACCGCCTCATCGCCAATGTAGTAGTCGGAGTTTGTAGGCTGGAGCCTTTCAAAGAACATCCCGTCGTCCTTATCAAACTGGACGCCAATGCTCTCTAGGACTCGCCCCGCTTCGTCCTCGTCGATCAGCTTGTTCGTGTCGACGCTGAACTCATGCACACTTCCGTCATCTCCGGCGTAGGCGGTAGCCTCGTCCTTGTCTTTGCTGACATAGAAGATCGCGTCCACGTCATCGGACAGGGTCTTACTGCCGCCGTGGAATACGCGGACAATGCCCGGTCGCGCTGGCGTAGGTCTAGCGGAGCGCTGGATACGGTCGTACTCGACTAGGTCGATCTCACCTTTGGCGAGCGCAACATCCGCCTCGGCCTTGGCTGGGGTATTGCGATCCAGGAACTCGCGCTCCGATCCTGGGTAGGCGTCGGTCTTCTTGCCGAATCGCTCATACCCGAACTCGTCAGCCGGCGAGATTAGCAGGCGCTCCTCGATGGCAGCGTGGCGCGCATCCAATACCGCGCGGCTGACTACGCTCTCAACGTCGTCGACCGTGCGTACTCCGTACTCGGCGAGGTCGTCGAGCGACTCCGCGAACAGCAGATCCTGCTGGCCGGCAGAGTGTACATAGCGCACCTTGCCATCCTTTCCGGCGGCGACTGGAACAAAGCCGGCGGCACTTAGCATGGTCGCGGCTTCCGGGCGCGCGGTAATGACCTCAATGCCCTCGGTCTCGCGCAGATCGTTGATCATCCAGGCGGCGAAGGATTCCTTCTCGGCCTTGATCGAAACGACCTCATTGCCACGGATCGAAACCACGACCTTGCTGGCGTGGTGCTTCATGTTCGGGCCGACGCCCACGAAGTGGCGCACGTCGTCTCCGAGGTCTGGCAACCCGTATGCCTTGGCGCTGTTGCTCGCGCCCTTATCGCTACGGCGAACTTCGGCAAACAGTAGGTTCGCCTGCGTACCATGCATCGACTTGGGCAGTTCTTTGACTTGCACCAAGTCTTCGCGCAGATACTTCGGCGCCTTCTTAACGTTTACGTCCAGCCATTCTTCCGGCACTCTTGCATCGCGTCCCGCCAACTGCGTCGTCGCTTTCTCGACCCCAAGCCGGTCACGACTGATATTGCGGTAGTATCCAAGGGGGTTGTGGCTTGCGGCCTGGTCGATGGCATCGTCGAGGCCAGCTCTCTGTTCAACATCCCACGGTACTGCTTCGACCGTTCCGTCTTTTCGGACGATGTTTCGTTCTGCGGATTCTCTGGCGAGGTAGAGGGCATAGGCTTGGCGGTTTACGTTGGGGTCGTTGACCCAGGGTTGATCCTTATCGAGTCGATCTTCTGGAGTCCAGTCGGCTGGTTTGCCGTCTTTCTTCTTGCGCGTCGGAGATTTAGTCCGACGCAGGATCCCGGTCTTGGCAGCAAACATTCTATCACGGACGCCGGGAATGCGACGCTCCTTAGGCTTGCCTGTCTTGGGATTGATTTCATCTAGCTGCTCTGTATACCCCGACCATTGGCGTGGCCCGTATGAGAGAACTCCGAAGCGGGTCGGGATAAAGAACTTAGCTAGGTCGCCGAGTTTGTAGATGACGCCGTATGACTTTTCGTTGTAGCGTCCTTCGCGAATGCCGTCCCGGTACTCCTTGTTCCAGAACCAGTCGAGCGTTTCGTGCGCGATCTCGGACGGCTCGTCGCCATTGAGAACCCACATCTCCCAATGAAACCGAGCAATCGATCCTTCGCGACCCGTGCCGGCGTACAGGGCTTCAAGGCGCTTCTGAATCGAGCGCTCCATACCCTCGTAGATGACGAGGCCGCGACCGCCCTTGGTAGCTTTGCCGTCGATAGCCCCCTGCGTATCGGCAAGGTTGATCTTGCGATCACCGCTCACCATCGCGTTGAGCGCATCGACTAGCTCGCGGTTAGCGCCCCACCATGTCTGCTGCTGGATAGCGTCGATGATAATCACATCGTGGTAGCCGGAGGCAAGCCGCGCGAATCGCAGCAGTTTGTTATCCATGCCCATGCCCTGTCCGCCCACGGTCTGCCAAACGTCGCGCATAACCTCTCGGCTTGAGCGGCTGTCGTCGAACCAGATGCGATGCAGATCGGCCAGTAGATCTTCGCCGCGCAGGGTTGCGTCATTGATGCGGCGCAGGAGCAGGTTAGTGTTCGCCACCTGCATCTGGTTACTGGCGGACGGCCGGCCCGAACCCTTCTCCAGGACGGAACGGATCTCGTCGTCGAAAGCGTCCTCGTTGAACTTGCCATCACGCGCAAGGTCGAGATGCTTCTCCCATACGACGATTGAATCAAGGAACGCCGCCTCTTGGTTAAACGGTGACGCGCGCAATGACGCTGCCGACCACATCAGCAGTTCGGCAAGTCCGCGACCCGAGGTGTCTTCGCGCAATGCGGCGCCGACTTTGCGAGTGCGCTCAAGGCCCTCGTCCACTTTGTCGATAATGTCCTGCCGAGCTCCACGCAGACGAGCGTTAGCGCTGCCGTCGTTGATCTCGTCGATTAGCTTCTGCGGCGCTTTAACCGCATAGTCGATGCGGTCGGATTGATCTGCGACCGCCGCATCCCAAGACTCCGAATCTGCGAGGATGTCCGGGTGCGCGTCCGCCATCTCGTCGAGGCCCCGGAACGTCGCCGGCATGTTGGTCGGAGTAAGCCCCGCGCCGACGTTGTAGTTCCCCGTCGTCTCTTTATCGACTGGATTGAACAGAGTCTCCTGCACCAAGTCGGACTGTTCCTTGGTCAGCCTGACGGTCTCGGTGTCATCTGCCTGGCGCAGCACGACGGACTCGCCAAAGAGCGATCCCTGCTCGTAGCGCTCCGGCGCAGTCATCGGGCGCGGCTCCGGCGTGGGCGCGGCCTTGCCCTTTTGGAACATGCGGTCGAACACGTCCTTCATCTCCGTGCTGACCTCGATCTCAAGTCGGTCGGAGGTGAATCGGCTGTACACATCAGCGGCCCATCGCGAGATGCGATCAAGGATGCCCGAGATGCTTTCGTCAACATTGAACTCGCCGTCGAGCAGATAGCGCTCAAACATATCGGCGAACTTCTCTTCCGCGTCGGTGTCCCAGACTGCGCGGCCTGCGGAGTCCACCCCAGCGCCAGACTCCTTGGCGACAATAGCCAGCATGTCTTCATCGATGCCGATGCGCGCCGCCATTTCTGGATCGTCGAGCAGCAGCTTACGCACGACGTGCGACAGTTCGTGCATCGCAGTCGTCACGTCCGACTCGCCCATAAGCACGACGAACGCGCGACCCGCCTCCATGTACATGCCGCCGCGTGTGCCGTCTACTTCTAGCTGAGATCGCACTTGCGGGTCTTTGACTTGGTCGAGGTGGACAAACCCGCCGAAGCCCTCAAGGTATTCTCCGTCGACGCCGCGCAGATTAAGCGCGTCCATAACAGCAGCAGTCGCTCGCGCCTCGTAATCGGTGAATCCAATCTTGTTGATTAGGAACTCTTCCAGGCCCTCGACGACCTCGACTACGTCTTCGTCGGTGACACCCTTAGGCACACCTTTCTCGTCGACCTCGCCTTTGGCGAGTTTCTTAGCCCATCCGCCGACTTTGCTGGCAACAAAAAACACGCCCTCCAAGGCCGGCCCGACGACCATTCCCTCGACCGCGTTTTTTAGGCGACCCTCAAGCTGAGTGTCATCCTCGTCCGATTCCAGCCAGCTAGTAAACTCTGACTCTAGGCCCCAGCCTTTGAACAGGTCGGTGATGCGGCCCTCCAGTCCGTCGAAAGCAACGAACTCGGTAGCAGCAAAGCGCACCTCCGCAGCCGCTAGGAGTTGCAGCTTCTGTGTGCGAGAGGCTGTGCCGGCGGCTTGCGCGGCCCGAGCGGTCGCAAGGCTCTTGCCGACAGATGTGCTGGCGTATTTCTTAGCGACGGCAGAGCCAGGCCGCGTTGCAGCGGCGAGCTTCTGAAACTTGCCCAATCCGACTAGGCCGACCGCAAACTGCGAGACGCCCTCGGTTAGAGATCCATACCACGTGTCCGGGCGCTCAATGCCCCAGCCGTCCAGGAACCTCTCGTTGTAGTCGGCCAGAAAGCCCGTGCCTGAGACGTACTCGCCGACGCTATCGACAAAGTTGTAGGTTCCCTGAAGCGCACCCTCGACCCCGTGCATGATGCCGCGACCGATCTCGCCAATGACCGTATGGTCGCTTTCTTCTTCAGCCTCTACAGCTTGGCGCCGCTGGCGTGGCAAATACTGCGCGTCGAAGCCTCGATTCTCAAGGTCAATCGAAAGAAGGTCGCGACGGATGTCTGGTTCTTGAGCCATGTCTACTCTTCAGCCTCTGCAGTTTGTAGTCCGAGCAAGTCGGCGTATGCGGAGCGCAGCCTTTCTGCCAGCCCCGCGTCCTCAATACTTGTCTCTGTTCCTATAGCGGAACTTCGGTCGAGCAATCTCAGAGCCATGTTGACTTGCGCCCGAAGCACCCGCTCTACCCCGCCACCGAAATCGTTCACGTACCCGCTCGCTATAGCTAGGCGTAGATTGTTTCTGTAATCTGCGCTTGGACTCCGCTCTTGCGGAGAATCAAGGTCTAAGAGAACGTTGGGGTTCTGCCATAAGCGCACTTCAGTAGGATCCAACCTCAGCCCCGCCGGCGCTGCGACGCGCGTCGTGAACGACTCTTTTTCAACCCTTTCTCCTGATGGTGAGAGTCTACGCAGATCCACGTATACCGCTTCGTGTTGCACAAGCTGAACTAGATCGACTCCTAAAGAAACGATGCCTGAGTAAGCTGCTGCGCGGAGGTCGCGCTCCAGAAACGGCCCGGATCTAACGCTTAACGGAGGCGCATCAGGATTGCCCTCTAAATCTCTGTAAGCCGAGCGCCGCCTTTGTTGGGCCGACCCGAGTCGGTTCCCGCTGTTAAGAAGGTTGACGCTAACCCTAGATGCGTTCTGTTCCGCAAATGATGGGCCTTCTTTTTCCCCGGTAGGATCGGCTTCGGTCGTTACTTTCTGCGCCGCTTGCGCTTTTGTGGCGAAACGTTTCTCAGCCTGCTCCTCCATTGTGGTGCTAGCTTGCTCGTTCGCCATTATCGTGATGCGACCTAAAGCGCGCGACTGCGCTTGTTCTCGGATTTCGCGCAAGGGCAGGCTGGGCTTAATGTCAGCTTTCAGAGTCAACGGGTTGGCCCCATACAACCGCTTTACGTGTTCTTCTAAAACCTTGCTGTATTCCTCGGCGTAGATGGTCTCAAACTTACTATTAGCGTTTGCTATAACGGAGGGCTGCTCAGGTTCGTCGGCATTTGCGAGTAGCATGTCTCGCGCCTTTTCTGCGGCGTCGTACAGCGGGATGTAATCGGTTTGGTTCTGGCTCCGCACTAGAGTGAGAACCTCCCCAGAAATCACAGGAAGCTGCGCCCGGTTGTTTTCCGTGATAAGGCCGCTGATCTCCTCGCTTCGGGTTTCGATCTCGATCATCAACGCGGCGCGCTGACCAGGGTCAGCCTCTGTGTTGAATCTTTCTACCGCCTCGTTTAATCGGGTAGTTATTGATCGGAGTTGCCTCTGCGTGTCCGGCAGAAGAATCGTGTTTGGGTCTGTGCGAACTTTCTCAAGCAACTCAACGCCAGAAGCAGCAGCCGCTAAGCGCTCGCGCTCGTCTGGCCTAATATTGGCTTGCGCTGTCCAGAAACTCTCATGCAGCCCCGTAGCCTCATCGTATTGAGTTACGTCTAGGTCGAGCTCGTTCAACTTCGCTTGAAACTTTTGCGGATTAGGTTCGCCCTTGATCAAGCCTTCGACCAGTTCTTTGTTTGCCTCACGCTCAAGGTTCGACTCCCTCACCGACTGGCTGTACTCCCGCTGCCGCTTGGCCTCTAAGGTGACTTCAAGTTTTTCTGTCAGTACATGCCGAACATCGTCGGGGTCGTATCCGAAATCTTCCTGCAGCGTTGTGAGCGCCTGTTCTTCGGTCATAGTCTCGCCGTAGACAATATCTCGCGCGAGTCGCCCGACGCGGACTTCCATCTCCGTCCGTTTCTTATCAAGTTCCGCTGAGCGCGCGTTGATCATCGCGTAGTATGACTTTTCGATTTTGCCAGTCTGTTTCGCGTACTCGTTAGCGTATTGCGCGTTCATCGAAACGCCGCCAATCTCCATGCCCGAAACGTGCGCGACTTGCTCAAGCGACTCTTCGCGCCAAGCCTCGATCATCGCCATCGACCGCTTTTCAGCAGGGACGTTGGTGATGTCATCCGCCGCAATGGCGATTGCAGCGTATAGAGATTGATTGACTTGCTCGCGCCCAGACAGGCCGGTCGTCGTATGCAGCGACTCTAGGCTTGCAGCAAGCCGCTCGTAGTCCCCCAGCTTGATGGCATCGGTGGCGTTGGTAACAAAAGAGCCGACCGCCTCGTCGATGACGGCAGCGTTCCTGCCTTTCTGGATCATGCGATCCAGCTCGCGGTCATCCCGCTTATACGCAGGGAGGAAGCCTGCAAGCTGGTGCGAGCTCATGCCGGCAATCGTTTGCTCAAACAGATCCCGACGCTCGGCGTCGATCTCTTCTGAGGTCATGTCCGTGCGCGACCACGCTGGCAGACGTGATAGCTGCGCCTCGCGGAACGAAGAGGCTTGGCGCTCGCCAATCTGCCTTTGCGCTTCAATACGAACCCACGGAGACTGGCCGGCCAGTTCCGGGTTCTTCTTAACAATCGCAGCCCAAGTCTGCTGGTCTTCCGCGATCAGATCTTCTTCGCTGATCTTTTCGACTAGGGCAGTCGCGGTCGCCTGATCTTCGACTGCCTGCTTCTTCAGTCGTCTCGACGAGATCGCGCGCAGCGATTTGCTGAGCGGAGCCATCGCTTCGATGAATGCCGAAGCCTCGTCGAGGAACGGACTCTCCTTCGGCGCGCGCTGCTGCACAGGAATACGCAGCGATTGGCCTGGGGCGGTGATCCGCAGGCTTCGGCGCGCAGCCGCTCGCTGTCCGATGCCGAGTTGTCTTACGTTTGCCATTCTTAGACCAGCCCGTAGTAGTTGGACTTAGCGTCAAAGTAAGCATTCATGATGCCCATGCCGAGACCAGCGACGGTCGGGCCGGCGACTGTCTGCTCGGTACTTGCGATGACCGCGTTTGCTTGAGCGCGGCGCTGCTCCTTACGGAACTGGCTTTCGATTAGGATGCTCTCCAACTCGGACTGCACCAAGTTCTGCTGCTTGCCGGCGACACTTAATGTCTGGCCGACAACATCCATCATCGAGGTTCCGACCGTACTAGACTCGGCCCCCGCGAGATCTTGCCGCGAAATGGCGTTCGCCGCCTCCATTGCGATGTCTCGCAGATCGAGCGCGGCGCGCTCTTGAAACTGCTGCTCTTGACGCGAAATCGCGCGGTAGTCCTCAGTCAGGTTCGCGATTTCGTTATCTCTAACGCGGCGCTGGTAGCGCTCAATGTCCCGCACTTTCTGGCGCTGCTGCAGCAACTCCAGGCCGAACATGCCTAGCTGCGCGCCCGACATCAACTTGAACTGCGTGTTAGCAGCCTGTGACGCAGTCTGCGCTGTGGCGTTCAGGTTCTCTTCCGTAAATACGTTACACATACTCGTCTGCCTCCATGCGGAACCCTAAGTAGTCGTCGTTGTAATCGAACAGGTCGAAGCCCAGGCGGTGCAACCAGTAGGCGTTTCCCTCCGCTGCGCGATGCACGACATTTTCAAGTCGGTCGTATTCCTCAAGCCATTCGCGGATTGTGTCAATCGCGAACTTCGTCAGGCGAATCGGGTAGTTATGCAGCGTCTCAGTCCCGAGCATCCAAGGTCTGCCGGTGACTGTTTCGGCCAGATCCTCGGACACGTCTGGGCATCCGAAAACCGCGACTGGCTCACCATCGATGCAGGCGACGCGAGCGGTCGGATCCTGCTCAATCTGCATCTGCAACACCATCTCCGGCTCGTAGCTGGGCCAGGCGCACACCACCTCAATCTCGTCTTCGTGACGAAGGTTGAGCGCAATGTGCTGCAACTGAGTGAGCTCAGGCTTCTCGATGGTCACATTAACCAAAACGCTTAGACCTCGATCCGTGCTTCATCAAAGCCTCGCCTGCGATCACCCTGCACGGCAGAGCGGTCGCGTTGTTTAGCGAGACCGTGTAGTCCTGTCCGCCCAGGAAGAGCGGCACTTTCAGTCGACCATCCTGCAACTGCAGCTTGTCAATCTTGCTCGACCCAAGCTGCACTTGGTTTGCCGAGAACTCGACAGTCGAATCGTCGCGGTACAGATCCTCGACAACGGCCTGCAGGAATCCCGTCTCCTCGAGATCGAAGTAGATGTAGCGGATCTTGGTGCGGCCAGTCATCAGCGGGGCGTACCCCCCGACTCGGCTGTTGCCGAACATGTGCATCGGCGCCAGCTTGTGCTGCATCGTATACAGTTGGCCGATGTACATCGTCGTCGACGACAGGTCGCCGGCAAAGATCGCTCGGTCGCCAGCCACGGACTTGGCGCGATGAACGATGCCAGCCTTAGCGCCGGTCGCGTCGTACTCGACAGCCGCGACGTTCGCGATGTCAGCGTAGGGCGTGATGACGACCGTCTCGTCGCTAGTGGCTAGGTATTGAACTGTGCAGTCCGTATGACGCACGAAGCGATCTAGGTGAGCGGTGAAGCCCACGTCGGCAGTAATCACCGCGCCCTCGGCAAACTCGATTGCCTCGACGTAGATGTGATCGCCGCGACGCACAGTCACGTACAACTTGCTGTCGATAAAGCCTAGGCCCTCGACCACGTCGGCAGAGATGTCCACCTTAAACCACGCCGACTGCACACGCTCGTTGCCGCTGTCGGCGTACTTGTGCATGTAGATCGTCGACCCCGCGTCGGTCGTCATCGCAATCAGGCCCTCTGCCTGCGAGACGGCCATGTGCGTCGGCGAGCCGGGGATGTACTGCGGGATCTGCTCGGTAATCTCGTCGCCCTGGTACAGCGGGTTCGACCCGCCCGAGGCATTCGCGAACTGGTTGACGTTCGTGAATCCACCCCGGTTGAACGGGAAGAAGTTGTACCGACCGGCGCCGACTGGCGTAACCGAGGTGTCGCAATCGAAGCTGCCGAGCTTTGTCAGCGCGGCGGTCTTGGGAGACATCAGTTCCTGGCCGCTATCAAAGCGGAACTGCGTCTGACCCGAGTAGAGGATGATGTCGTTATTGAGCGTGGTCGCGCGCTGGAACAGGCTGACCTTGTCCGTCGCTGCCGTCACGTCGATGCGGTCGGTGTCCAGCAAGTTCGTCGCAGTCGTGCGCCAGAAGTTGCCGTACTGGTTCGCCTCCGACGCCGCCACCGACTCGCCAGAGATAAAGCAGAGACGAGCGCGGTGCAGGGCGATTGCCCGGATCTTATTGTCGACGAACGAAGGAATGCGGTTGGTCGCATTGTCGCCGGCAGCGCGAGCGTCCAGGGCAAACGGGCGGAACACAAAGTACGGCTCATAAGCTGTACCTGTGACCGCGCCGTCCTCGTCGTCAATGTAACTAGTGAACACGTGCGGCATCGTGTCCGGGTTGAACCCTTGTTCAAGATCCGGCCCGACTGATTCGACCCATCGGCCATCCCCCATGCCGTCGAGGGATGTCGATTCAAACGTCAGGTAGTAATCGTCGAGGTTCTCCTCTGCATTACCTTCGACCCTGATGTTGAACCCGTTAGTGGCAACGCGCGGCAGATCGGTAAACTCGCGGACGGAATCTTTGACCACCTTCAGGTCAGACCCTGCGTTGCTATCCTCCACATCAATCGTGAAGGGGCCACCATTCTCTTTGCGGATGTGAAGCGTCGCGCCATGCTGGCGCACCTGCAGGCCGGTTCCGCTAACGCTTACCGACCGCGTCTTATCCTCGATAATCTTGACCTCGACGCGATCAGGATCGATGTCGATCCCGCGATGGTCTTCTCTTGTGTATGCCTTCGACAGGTCGAAGGCGATGTCGATGCCGTCTTCGACGCGAGCGCCGCTACCAGGCACATCCCCGGCGCCGATGCGGTAATCGCCAGTTACCGTCCAGAAGGTCGGCTTGTCGTACCAGCCGTTGTATCGGTTGCGCTCCCAAAGATCGTGGATGTCGAACGCTTCCGCTAGAGCGTTTTCAACATCGGTGCGCGTACAGTTGTAGGCCAGGAACGGAGTGCGGAGCTTCAGCTTTTCTGTCGAGCCTCCGACGTAAACTAGCGTAATCTCCAGCTTAAACGATCCGTCGATGGCACGCGGCGACGTGAGCTTGAAGCTGGTGTCGTTATTAGCGCTAACGTGCATGCCGGAGTCGACAGCAGTCTCGGAAATGATCCCGTGCTGCAGGCCGCGAGCGATTGCGTCCGTGCCGATAGCCTCTCGGTTGTCGTCCGGCGTCCTGCCGTTCGCGTAGGTGTATGCAGTCTCGCTGTCTGTCCCGAGGGTGTACCGCTGCCCATCGATGATGATGCTGTACTTGCTGCCGTAGTTGCCTTGCACCACGGTGACCAGCGCCTCGTCGATTGTTTCCGGCGAGCGAGCCGGATCCATCCTGACGACCTTCTCGCGGTTGAGCGCCCACGTGTAGTCGGCAACGCTGACGAAGTTCGCGTCCGTGCTAACGTCGCAGTCGTCAAAGTAGCTCATGCGCTCGGTCGAGATCAGCTTGCGATCCGCGTCGTACACTTCGACCTTGCGCTTGTTGACTAGATCGTATGCTTCCGCGAACGTCTGGCCTTCAGACTGACGAAGCCCGACGATGTATTGCTCGGTCGGGCTGCGCTTGATGACGTGCGTGGCTACCTTGTCGCCGGCCCCGAAGGTGTCGAACAGTTGCGCGACATGCTCGGACGGTGGGCGCTTCTTGAGTCCGTCAATCAGCGACGGGTATGCGTTAATGCTCTCGTCGGCCTGGTTAGGGAACCGACGATCTTCGGGCTGCTGGCTAACGCCCCCGAGCAAGTTCGGGATCGTGATGCCGCGCAGGGTCATTGCAGGTGACCGTCCATCGGGCTGGGTCGGCGCGTGATGCGGCCAACCGGGTACGAGTCGCTGATACGCATATCGCTGCTGCGAGCGTCGTAGTTGCGGAGATCGGCAAGCGCGCGGAACTCTTCTTCGGTCGGCACTCGATCCTGCAGATCGTCCATCGTGCGCTGGCGGAAGATGCGCGCGGCGCGCAGCATGACGTACTGCTTCGCCGGCTCCGGCATGTCCTCGAAGTCTAGCTCGCGCACTAGGGTCACCTCGACCTTGCCAGTCCAGGTGAAGTTCGCGTCTTCGATGTTGTAGAGCTTGTTGCCACGGGTCGTCAGCTTGTCAGCCCATCGGCGCGTGGCGCGTACTGCCAGAGTGTCGTTGGGCAGCACGATCTCGTTACTGGAGTCCGGCGTGAGCTCGTACTCCCATTCTGTGTTGAAGTCCCAGCCGTCCGCTTGAACGTGCCTGGTGATCTCGTCTAGCACATTAACGGCAATCGCCACGTCCGCTGCTTGCGGCGTGGTGATGGAGTTGACTGGCGCTTCGCCAATCGTCGACAGCATCGTGTTGACTGCTTGAAGTTTGGTAGTTCCGATTGCCATGTGCTGGACTTGGGGGAGGAAGGTGGGGGACAACCGAAGCTGCCCCCCTGAAAGAGCAAAGCAAAGAGTCCTAAGACCCTAAGTTTTAGTCGGCGATGAACTGACCGCAGGCTTCCGGGCGCAGGTAACCGTGCCCAACCGCCATCTTG
>Ga0098074_1000321_pt1 | contig 36038 bp, 34 predicted proteins | sample 32_taG_FD_75064 | JGI IMG/M metagenome (GOLD analysis project Ga0098074, IMG submission 75064) | Marine viral communities from the Gulf of Mexico - 32_GoM_OMZ_CsCl metaG | ecosystem: Environmental > Aquatic > Marine > Oceanic | place: Atlantic Ocean: Gulf of Mexico | collected 2015-07-12 | reverse complement strand
CGAATAGGTCGCCAGAGGACCGGCCTTCCATCAGTTGGTCTAATAGCTTTTTGTCGATGCTCATACGTGGGTCTCCTTATAGAGCAGTTACCACGCCAGAGCACAAAATTCAGGACAGTCCCCCGCACATCTGTCGATGTTGGGGAACAACCAATCTTGGCCTTTGCGGCGACACTCTTCCACATATGTCAGGAGGCCGAGCTCGATCAGGTTTTTGTGGATCGGCACGATCCGATAGCTGTTGCCGCTTTTGATGTGCTGACCTTCACCCGACTGAACCCGGATAATGGGTATCCCCTTCATCGTGTCGAAATCCTCGGTGCGCAATTGTAACGCCTCTTCTTCGCGCATGCCTAAATGAGGCGCGATCAGCGTAGGCCAGAATACCGCGTGGGGATCGCGACCGGGACCGGTGGGAGTGGTGAACGCGCAAGTGCGCAGAAGATCGGCAAGTTTGTCTCCCCACGGCAGGCGTCTCATGTCCTTTTCCTCAGCCTTAAGCCTGTCCAATTGCTTTGTCGTCCAGATAACGCCTTTCATTGCGTTCGCTGGCGCTGCGCCGTGATCCGCGGCATGACGAAAGACATACTGGATGGCTTGCATATGCCGGTAAACTGTCGCGCTGCGAACGCGTGCAACTCTTGCTCTGGCGCGCCGCTGTTCGGCGTCGCCGCGGCTAAGTTTGTGCTCGCCGATCTCGTTTTCGGCTATGATCAAGTTGCGGGCTTCCTCCGCCTCGGCCTGGTCAATGATTGTGTAGAACCCGGGCGAGTCACTACTCTTATGGTGATTTTTGGGCATCGCGCAAAGCAAAGCGCGGAATTCGAGCAGCTTGTCTTTGCTATAGAAAGACATTGCCCGATCGCCATGGGCTTCAATGAAGAGTTTTTTGGTTGACCGCCAATTTCCAAGATTGTTCGTGTCCCAGCCTGGGTTCTCTTCACGCTTTCGATCGACGGCTGCATCAAACCAGGCGCTGAACAGACTTTCACTGGTCAATTTCTCTTCGGAGGCTGCGGCTAAGGTGACTTCTTTGAGACCCTGTGTGCAGGCAGACGTCGGATTAGTATCATGAGACTTATGCAGTTTATCTGCGATGACGCCGTCAGACTGTTTCTCCTGGTACTGTGTCGGTTCAATGGGCGCGGAATTGGCTACGTGAGGAAAGCGGCACGGTAAAGCACTACCATGATCAGTACTGGCGACCGGCTGACGGTCGTGCTGCGGCGATTGGTCAAGATCTCTCGCATAGCCAGCCCGGGGTGGGAGCTGGAAGGCCATGGGGGCTGGCGCGTTCTGCGATATGCCATCCGGGGTCGCGCTCATGGAAGACAGGAGACGGGTGTCGGTACGGTAGATCCCCTGTTCACGGCAAATGTTCTCGTCGGCAACTTCGATCAGGGCCCGGGCGGCGTGACGTGCGGCGCGCAGCCAATCCTTGCTTCCAGGCTTAACAACAACCCCCAGACGGCCGAGTGTTCGTTCAAGCGGGGATGAGACAGCTTCGTAGTTGTTGTAGACGAGCGCGGCGCGCATTGTTTCCCGGGTTGCCTCGTGCAATCGTACGGCGGCCGACACGGCTTCAGGGCCGCGTGGACCGCAGGTCTCACGGAGTGCTTCCGAAGCTGCCACCTCGAAACGCATCAGGTCGTCGACCATGCAATCCAGTTGTTTTTCGTCGAGCATGTCAGTTCCGCACATCTCTATCAAACCGATGAGATCGTCGGTGAAGCGAGCTGCTATCGCAGCCCGCCGCCGCGCCTCGGAAAAGAGATGCGTTCGGAGCGAAAAGGAAAAAAACATTTTTCGATAAAATCTTTGCGCGACACACGGCACTCTGCGCCGGAAGACGAGAGTCATGTCTCTGCGAATGATGTAAGTCGGGGATGCGGCCATGTGTGCGACTCCATTGCGTCCAATGTGTCGCAGGAAGTGTCGCATAAGCGAATCCGCCCCAAAACTGGGCAGAAACCACTGATTTCACTTAATTTTGGGGGAATTGGCTCCGACGGTAGGGATCGAACCTACGACCAATTGATTAACAGGCGATTGCATCACCATATCAAGCCAAACCAACCCCTACCAAGACGCACACTCATACCATTGATATCTTTAGATTTAATACAATAACTTGCGCCAAACTCCACCAAGCTGCATAAGGCGCTATCACGTATTCTGTGCCCCAATGTGTGCCCCCGCGCCACTCTAGGGCACTCATAAGGGGTAACTCATGGCCGTTAAGCTTACACCGAGAACAGTCGAGAACTGGAAGGCTACAGACAAGAGGCAACAGGTTGCGGATGCGCTTCAGCCGGGGTTAGCACTGATAGTCCAGCCAACAGGAAAGAAATCTTGGACTGTGCGCTATCGAGCAGCGGGAAAGCAGCGGCGCATGCTGCTTGGCGATTATCCAGCCATGCCCCTTAAGGAAGCGCGAGAAAAAGCCCGCGAGGTTCAATCGGGTGTGGTTGAGGGCGACGACCCCGCGCTGGCCCGTAGAAAGAAGCGAGACGCCCCCACAATCGCCACACTGGCGGAAGAGTGGCTAGGCAAGCACGCCACCGGCCTGAAAAGTTTCAGCGCAATTAACGGTTACATGCGCAATGATGTAGTGCCCAGCCTAGGTGACATGAAGGTCGCGGACATACGGCGGCGAGACTTCATTGAAATAATTGAAGCAAAGGCCGAGAAAACGCCACGGGCAGCGGCGCAACTGCTTACCTACTCACGGCTGCTCATGGACTACGCCACTGATCGTGACATGATCCCTGCCAACCCCTTGGCGGGCCTGAAACCCAAGTCAATTAAGGTCGCAGGTAAGAGAGACCCCCTCAAAGCCGTGAAGCGCGGTCGCGTTCTTACCGACGACGAAATCGCATGCTTTTGGGCCAACGTCGAAACATGCGGGATGCATAAGCTATCGGCGCTTGCGCTTAAGATGATCCTTTTGACCGGTCAGCGCCCCGGCGAAGTCGCAGGCATCCGCGATAATGAAATCACCGGGCGGCTCTGGACCATCCCAGCAGATAGACGAGGAAAAACTGAAACAGCGCATGAAGTGTACCTGACAGATACGGCGCTCAGCTTGATAGATGCAGCCAAGGCTGAACTGGGGCGGCTACAAAAGCGCAGAAGCGCCCCGCCGTCTGGACATATCTTTGAGGCATCGCCGGGAATGCCGGTGTCGAACTCTGCTCTATGGCGTGCCGTGATGCGCCATGCTGAAGCACTAGGAGCCACTGACGACGCGCGATGGGGGCACTGGACACCCCATGACCTGCGCAGGACCATGCGCACAAGACTGTCAGCGTTAAAGGTGGCTCCGCATGTTGCTGAATTGGTTATAGGGCACGTACCGCAGGGAATTCTTGCGGTGTACGACCACCACGACTTTGCAGAAGAAAAGCAGGCAGCGCTTGAGGGGTGGGATGCAGAGATCGTATCTATCTGCAAGAAAAAAGCCTGAAACAAATATCACGTTTCCGTGAGCGCCACCAAAAAACCTTATTTTGTGGTGTTTGGGCGTTTTGCGCGCGGTTTGATCAATGTGGTATTAATTGAGCAATCGCTGCAAATGAAACGGGCCGCAGCGATAGAGTACTACCAACACTCGCCCGCTCACGGCCCCGTCGAACGTCTCTTTCCGACAGGGTCACATTAGAGGCAAATATCTAATATGTCAATACAAGCTGAAACTCCGAAGTATGTGGCCACTACCCCCGCTGTAAAGCGATACGGCATTAGCAGAATGACGCTGCATCGTCTCCGTGACCGTGACGACTTTCCCAAGCCGGTGGCCTTGGCCGGGAAGAACCTTTGGCCTGTCGACGAACTCGACGCTTGGTTTGAGGCGCAGCGGGGATAATCATCATGACAATTGAGCAGAACAAAACCGCCACGGCGGACGGTGAAGACGTGCGCGCGATGATTGCAGAACAGCTAGCAGAAAAGCGTGAGGCGGTCGCGAAATGGAACGACCTGGTTGATGCGTATCGAGCAAAGACGACACAACCCATTCCGCTACGCGTCTTGGTAGATCATCCGGCTCATGGCGATCTGGTAAGCCTAATTCTGGCGATCCGTCCACGGATGGGCTTCGACAAAGCCGAAGTATGGGTGTCTGAATTGCTGTCAAAGCTATCCCATGATGATGATGGGAATCTACTATGCTTCGGCAAGGGGCGCGAATTAGTCACAGCATGGGCTGACAGCGCTCAGCGCGCTGCGAAAGTTGCGGCTGCCAATTTCATGCCGGAAGAGGCGGCTCTTTATGACCAAAGTTGTCAGATTGCCGGATATTTAGAGGTATTGCTTTGGGAAGACGCTGCATCTGAAACACCAATGGCAGTAGCGCTTCGCGAGGCCAAGTATGTTTGACGTACATGATTGGCTCAAAGAAGCAGAAGCGGAAGCCAACGCGGTGGGGGATATTCCCCCGCCTACCACTAAGCCTGAACCCTACGCTGGGACCAAAAAAGTTGCGCCTGTCACCGCCGATAGCGGGTTTAAGTTTGTGGCGGTTGGCGATCTTGAATACAGCCCGCCCGTTTTCTTGATTGAAGACCTAATTGAAACAGACACCATGGGGCTGCTGTTTGGCGAACCCGGTTGCGGCAAATCGTTTCTTGCGGTGGATATATCGCTGAGCGTGGCAACTGGCACGCCATACCACGGCGCTGAGGTCCAGCAGGGCGCGGTTTTCTACATCGCGGGTGAAGGCCACAACGGCCTTGCAAGGCGGTTTGCAGCTTGGTCCAAAGATCGGGGCGTACCACTAAAGGATGTCCCACTATACAAATCCGAGCGTGCGGCACAATTCCTAGATGGTGCATCTGCAAAAGCGGTGGCGGGATCGGTCGATGCACTTGCCGAAACATGCGGCCCCCCTGCTTTGATTGTGGTGGATACGCTAGCGCGTAACTTCGGCGTGGGCGATGAAAACAGCACGTAAGACATGTCTGCATTCATCGTCGCCATGGATGACCTGCAAGCGCGTTACCCTGATAGCGTGGTTCTAATTGTTCACCACTCTGGTCACGGCAACCAAGAGCGCGCGCGTGGTGCTATAGCCCTCAAGGGTGCATTGGATTTCGAATATCGGCTCGAAAACAAAGACGGCACTCGCACGATGGTTAATACCAAGATGAAGGACGCCGAAGCGCCAGAAGATCGGCACTTCACTTTGCAAAACGTCGATCTTGAAGACGGTGCCTCAAGTGCTGTGCTGGTGCCTGCCAATGCGCCCAGTCGGGCTACGAAATTGACCACGGCGCAAGCGCGCGGACTTAAATCTTTTCATGCCGCATATGAGAAATATAGCGCTCTCCATGACGATGGATCAAAGGGCGTGAAGCGGGAGAATTGGAGAGAATGCTTTGCCGCTGACTACGCGGGAGAACCTAGCGGGATGAGAAGTGCATTTTCGGCTGCACTCAGGTCTTTGATTGATGCGGGTTTAATCAAACAAAACAACGGCTTGTTCCAACTACCCCCAGCGGGAGAAACGGGAGAATGACAAAATATCCCACCTCTCCCGCCCGGATATGCAGGTGGGAGGGATGGGAGAGACCCCTATAGGGTCTCCCATTCTCCCGCTATCCCAATTTTGGCGCGGTGATTTGGTCTTTGGTATATTCACGCCATGACCAAGCTTTCAAACTTCGATTACACAAACACGTTTACCTGTTGGTCCAAGACGACCGACCCATACGGCCAGCCTAGCTATGGTGCGCCTGTCACGTTTGCCTGTTCATTCCGGCGTGGCGGTAAGCTGACCCGCGACGACAGCGGGCAAGAGTTTATGCCGGGTACAACGGTATGGCTTGAGGCTGCTGAGGGTGACCAGCCGAAGGTTGGCTGGCGCATGGCTATTGGCACGCATACAGGCAACCCGCCTAGCGATGCTGAGACTATCCGCGTGGTGCAGGGCTGGAACGATCAAACCTTTAGCCCTGACGACCTACCGGATTGGGCGGTGTTGAGTGGATAAGGACAACATATGCCAGCACGCCACCGAACCGCTTGCCCGCTGGGCTGGCCCTACTGAACGTATGGCGACACAGGGCGACCCCATGGAAGTAGAGGCTTATCAAGCGGGCCGCATGGTGGAAGACCTACGTGCGTTCATTGCGCTCAGGTATCCCCATGCTCGACGCATGGTATTGACCGGGGCGCTTGGTGCGTTGGCTGTTGAGCATGGGCGCGGTGCTGGTGTTGAGGCGCGTGATTATATCCACCAGCTATTGCGCACGTTTGCACCGCTGCCCGAAGGTTGGCGCAAGTATATCGAGACGGTTAGCTGGTATCGTATTGCCCCGCCCATTCCTCACCGCGTGGCACTGGTTAAAGGCAAGCCCCCCGGCCAGCCGGTCAAGGCAAGCAATGGCATGGTATTCCCCAGCGGTAATGCGGCGGCTGCATGGTGCAGAGATAACGGCCATCCCAAAGCCAATAGCACGATGATCAATAGAGCGGTGCATAGCGGCGTTGAGGCGTATGGCCTGACGTGGGTTCGCGGTGGTCGTCAAGATGCATAGGCGCGCTGTACGGGCCGCTGTGGCGCTGTGTGAGGGGTTTAAAGGTACCAATGACTGGAAGCTAGGGAGGGACGCCTCACGCAGGGCGGGCTGTTCTCTTCTCTCTTTCGAAAAATTGGGGAAAAAATGACCGGTAGACCAAGCAAACAAGCGTCTGCGGCAATCGCATTCTTTAAGAAACTGCGCATTCCCGAAGGCAAGATGGCCGGGAAGCCGGTTAAGCTGGCGACATATCAGAGAAAATTTATCAAAGAGGCGCTGAAACCCGGCGTGATGGTGGGGTGCCTGTCTATTGGCCGTGGTAATGGCAAAACTGCTCTATCTGCTGGGCTGGCATTGGCTGACGTGATGGGGGAACTCACTGACCAACCCAAGCGCGAAGTGATCCTTGCAGCGCGTAACCGTGACCAAGCCCGGATTGCCTTTCAATTCATGGTCGGTTTTGTCGAAGGGTTGCCCGATGATGAACAGGAACTTTTCACGATCCGGCGCGGTGCCAAACTAGAAATCGAATACCATGGGAACGGCGGTGGCCTTACTCGGTGTATCGCTGCTGATGGCAAGTCTATCTTGGGCGGCGCTCCTACGCTTGCAATCCTAGATGAACGTGCAGCTTGGGAACCTGAGAAAGGTGACAACCTCGAAAACGCTATTCTTTCGGGGCTTGGGAAACGTGATGGCCGCGCGCTCATTATCAGTACTTCCGCGCCGGATGATACGAACACCTTTTCACGTTGGTTAGATGAACCGCCCCCCGGCTGCTACATCCAAGAGCATAGACCGGCGTTTGGCTTGCCTGCTGACGATCTGGAAAGCCTGCTAGAAGCCAACCCCGGCGCGAAAGAGGGTATCGGCTCGACCCCTGAATGGCTGGTCGCGCAGGCCAAGCGTGCAATATCGCGTGGCGGTTCTGCCCTGTCGTCTTTCCGTAACCTCAACAGAAACGAGCGTGTCAGCACTGAGGACCGCTCAATGCTGGTAACGATTGATGAATGGTTAGCGGCTGAGGTTGATCCCGATAAGCTGCCAGCACGCGAAGGGCCGTGCATATTGGGTGTAGACCTTGGCGGCAGTCGCTCAATGTCAGCGGCGGCGCTGTACTGGCCGGAGACCGGGCGCTTAGAGGCCGTGGGTACGTTTCCCGCAACACCTAGCCTTGCTGACCGTGGGGCGTCTGACGGTGTATCTGATCGGTATATCCAGATGCAGGAACGGGGCGAACTGACCACCATGGGCGATACCACGGTTCCTGTAGGGCGTTGGCTGTCTGAGGTGGTTGCAATGACTGACGGGCAAGGGATTGCTTGCGTGGTGGGTGACCGGTTCCGCCATGCTGAGTTTGTGGAAGCCATGCGCGCTGCGGGAATGGATCGGGTGCCGTTTATCTATCGTGGGTTCGGGTGGCGTGACGGGGCTGAGGATATTGAGCGGTTCAGGCGGGCCTTGTACGAGGGCAGCGTTCTGACTGTGCCTAGCCTGTTGCTGCGGTCTGCATTCTCTGACGCGATCACGTTGGTAGACCCGGCAGGCAACCATAAGCTGGCAAAGGCGCGGTCACTAGGCAGGATTGATGCGGCGGCTGCGTCTGTCTTGGCCGTGGCTGAGGGCGCGCGTATGGCTGCACGTCCCAAGTCTGGCCCAGCGCGCGCGGTATGGGCATGAAGTATCAGCGCGCCGGAACAGCCATTTATAAAACCAATGAATGGAAGTCTGCCCGCAAAGCCGCGAAAGACCGGGATGGCTGGAAGTGCGTTAAATGCGGCGCGCGTGGCCGTTTAGAAGTCGATCACATTAAGGGGCTGCGCGATGGTGGCGCTCCCTTCGATCTAACCAACCTGCAAACGCTCTGCATATCTTGTCACGCAAAGAAGACCCGCGTGGAAATCTTTGGGGAAATGGACCCCGAAAGAATGAAGTGGCGTGATCTATTGCGCGCTGGCCTGTGAATTTTGCGTGGTGAAGGGAATACCCGTATTTTTAAGTTACGTTATAACGTAACTCAATTGAGGTATCTAAATGCTGCAAAGCGCAAAACTACAAAAACGGCAGTCGGAAATTCGGCAGGAACTGGCGACACTCGCCGGGAAAGATAGCCCGACCGATGACGAAACACGGTCGATGGCTGATCTTGATAAGGAATACGGCCAGAATGAACAGCGCTATCGCGCGGCCCTGATTGCTGAGGATGAAACCCGCCAAGAAGCCAAGGGCGAACTCGAAACCCGCTCTGATCGTGAATATGCGGCGCTGGTGGATAAATTCGAGCTGCGCCAAGTTGCTCTTGCTCTGGATGAAGGCGCGGCCCTGTCTGGTCAGACCGCTGAAATCGTGCAGGAACTGCGCAGCCAAGGCGGCTATCGCGGTGTACCTGTTCCCTACGCGGCGCTCGAACAGCGTGCAGGCGAAACAATTGCCAGCGGTGGAACTACCCCGGAAATGACACGGCCCATTATTGAACGGCTGTTCCCGCAATCGGTAGCGGCACGCATGGGCGTTCAATCGGTGAATATCACGCAAGGCGATGTGGTGTTCCCTGTTGCGACTTCTGGCGCTGTCACCGGCTGGCAAGCAACTGAAACCGGTGACGTTGGCGGGCCTTCCCCCTTCGCGGTGGATGAACCCGCTCTTGCACCTGACCAAACGCTGGGTTGCCAGATGGTCATTACACGCAAAGCCTTGAAACAATCCGGCGCAGGTCTCGAAGCTGCAATTCGGCGCGACATGAACGCGGCTATCGGCGCGGAACTAGATAACGCTGTATTCTATGGCAGTGGTTCGGCTGGTGAGCCTCTGGGCATTGTGACCGGCGCTGCTACCTACGGCATCACGTCTACCGATGGCGCGGCTGCGGCTCTGGATTGGGCAACCCTGCGCGCTGAGATTGTCGAATTCCTCAACGGCAACACTGCTAACTCGCCGGGTTCGGTACGGATTGGCTGGGGTGCTGATCTGTGGTCGGCGCTGGAAGGTCTGATCTTTGATGCGGGTTCGGGTGTCACCGAACTTGACCGGATGATGAAAACTGTTCCGGCTGGCAACGTGGTCACGTCTTCGCAATTCACGTCTGGCGATGTGGTAATGACCACCAATGCGGGCGGTGTGGCTCCGGCCTTTGTGGGTCTCTGGGGTGCTGTAGACATGATCCGTGACCCATATAGCCTTGCGGGTTCTGGCGCGCTCAAGCTGACCGGCCTTGTTACCGCTGACGTGCAGGTAGCGCGTGCTGCTCAGACACGGGTTCTAACGAACTTTGCCTGATATGCTGCATAGCTTTGAAATGGGTAGCCTTGAGGTGCGCAAGCGCGCGTCTCAGGGTCTCGCCCTGCATGGCCGTTTCCCCTACGGGAAGCGCGCTGTGCTGTCGGATGGTGGCCGCAATGGTGGCCGTCCGCGCAAAGAAGTGATTGCCCCGCGCGCATTTGCATACCGGGTGGATCGTCCAGAAGAGGACATTCATTTGCTGGTGGGACATTCCTATGATCGGCCCCTAGCGTCGAGATCGGCGGGAACGCTCATTCTTGAAGACACCGAAGACGCTTTGACGTTTGAGGCCACGATCACCGAAGAGATGCAGGCGGTTTCATACGTTCAGGACATTCTGCGCAGTATCCGCGCGGGCTTGACCGTGGGTATCTCGCCGGGGTTTCGCATTCCGCCCCCGCGTGCCGTGGAAAAGGCCGAAGAGGTAACGGAAGAAGACCCCTCTGAGGGCATCGCGCTAATCCGCACAATCTTTCAGGCGCTGCTGTACGAACTCTCGATTGTGACCCGCCCCGCCTATGACGAAGCCCAAGTCGAGGAACGCAACTGGCAACCTAACCCCAAGGGCTTGCTGCTGCCAAAGCGTCATGCAAGCGCGAGGTATCGCTAATGGCATATGTACGATCTGAAACTGAGGCGATGGGGCCTTACCCTACGCCACCAGCGCTAGACTTTTCCGAAGTATCCGCTGACGTGGTTTGGCAACGGATTGAAAGCTGGATCACTACACGCTTTTCTGCGCGTGAGGTTATTTGGCTGGTGGAAGGTGATGGCGAATTTATCCCGCCGTTGCAGCCTGCCACAATCACCAGCGTAGAGCGCTGGAACGCTGACACCTACGGGGCAGACACGACCACCAGCGGCCCTATGGGCGGCGTTTGTCTTGCGACGGATGGCCCTTATAGGATCACGGCCACGGTAGGCGCAGGGCCGGTCCCTGAGGCGGTTCTAGAGGCGTTTGAGCGGCTGCATGGGTACATGGTCGCCAGCAAGGCCGATGAAGCCCACGGGGCCAAGCGTACAAGCGAAACGTCAGTCTCTGGGGCATCGCGGTCTTATTCACGTTTAGGGGCATGGAAAGCCCGCGCATTGGAGCAATCCGGCGCGGCTGATCTGTTGCGACCATATAAGAGGAACAGCGCTTATGTTTGATTGGTTCAAGAGAAAGCCCGCTCAAGAGGAACGCGCAACAGGTGGTGGCTATACCCACGATCTGATGATGCACCGCGCGGCATATATCCGAGGCAAGACCGGGGCCGCTGATCTTACCGCCTGCGTGCAGACATGCGTGGGGCTATGGGAAAGCGGACTGTCTATCGCGGACGTTGATGGGGCTGACCTGCTGGACGTGCAATCTCTGGGCCTTGCTGGTCGCGCTCTGGCGTTGCGTGGTGAGGCTGTATTCCTGATCCGTGACCGACTGGTGCCGGTGTCGGATTGGTCGCTGACCACACGGGACGGCAGGCCACGGGCTTACCAGTGCAGCATTGCTGAGGCTGGTGGCGGTCGCACTGAAACAGCGCTTGCTGCTGAGGTGCTGCACTTCCGTATTGGGGCAGATGCCGCGTCACCATGGCAAGGTACGTCACCGCTGCGCCGGTCGAGCCTCACGGCTGACATGCTGGTCGCGGTCGAGGTTGCTTTGAATGAGGTGTACCAGAACGCGCCTATCGGCTCTCAGGTAGTACCATTCCCTGAGGCTAGTGGAACAGACCTAAACGAACTTGGCGCATCATTCCGGGGCAAGCGTGGGCGTACCATGCTGCGGGAAAGCGTGCAGGTAAGCGCGGCGGGTGGCCCTGCACCATCTATGGATTGGAAGCCCCAGAACGTGACGCCAGACATTCAAGGCATCGCGCCGGGTGCATCACTCAACGCGGCTAGGGCGTCCATTCTGGGCGTCTATGGGGTGTTGCCCTCACTGCTGGAAGATACCACCACGGGGCCGCTTGTGCGTGAGGCTCAACGGCATCTAGCGCAATGGGCCTTGCAGCCCGTGGCGGCACTGATTGCTCAAGAGGCAACTGAGAAGCTAGGCGGGGCTGTTACGCTCGACGTGATGCGACCACTACAGGCGTTTGACACAGGTGGCCGTGCTAGAGCCATGGGGCAGATTATTGAAGCCTTGGCATTGGCGAAGGAAGCCGGTGTTGATCCTGAAGTTGCCGCGCGGCTGGTCAATTTTGCGCCAAATAACTGAGCGGTCTATAACTAGATAGGGGCTTTGTTCATTCATAAGTCTAGCCCTGATACCCCCGCCCAGTTTAGTTGGTTACTGGGCGGGGGTAGTTTTCAGTCGTAAAAGGGACCTCTAACTTTTTCATCGTTGAACGCATGACCATCAGAAGTCATTACTAAGTCGAAGCGTTTAAAGAACTTGAAGAATTGAGCGGCCGTTAAGTCGATTTCTAGCGCATCAATTGCTTCAGGATCACCGCCGTTGATATCATCACAGACATAAACTACGATCCCTGGCTTTTCGATTTCCTCACCCGGATTTTCGTTGAAGATCACTCTGTACCCTATGACTACACAATCTCCAGAAACTATTCCCTGTTCCTTAAGGTAGTCGGACATTGAAACATCATCAGAACAGTCTGCGGCAACTGTTCCTTTAAAATCTCCATACTGAACACTTGCTTTAAATACGGACATACTCGGTCCCTCCTCTATACCACACTTACAATATAGAGATACGCGAGCATTGATAGCACCATGTGCCCCAGATGTGCCCCGGAACGAAAAAGGGCCTAGCGTCATCATGCGCTAAGCCCTTGAATTCTTTGGCTCCGGCGGTAGGGATCGAACCTACGACCAATTGATTAACAGTCAACTGCTCTACCGCTGAGCTACGCCGGAATGCCTATGTCTGTCTTTCGGGCAACGCCCTCGGACAGCGGCTCTTTAACGCGGGCGGTCCGGGGTGCGCAAGAGCAATTGACCGATTGAAGTGAATTTTTTTCGATTATCTGCAAACGCCCGTAAAATGCGCCCCGCGACACGGTTCGGCACCGGGGGTCGGCATCACAGGTCCGTGACACATCTCCTCCCCCAGCGCTTAGGGCTGGACGGGTTGCGCGGGCTGCGGTTGAAACTGGGCTCGTATGAACAACTCAATGTCCTGAAAGGGAAAACATGACCTTCCTCTCCCCCTACCAGCCGCAGATACTCTCGCTTTTCCGCATCATGTCGGGGCTCTTGGTGCTGCAACATGGCACGACCAAGATCCTTAGCTTTCCAGCCGGGCCGATGAACGGCGTGTCGATCGCCTCGATGGGTGGAATCGCGGGCGTGATCGAATTGGTCTTTGGCGTCTTGCTGGTGATCGGCCTGTTCTCGCGCCTGTCAGCCTTTATCCTGAGCGGCTTGACGGCGGTGGCCTATTTCATCGCGCATATGCCGCAGGGGTTCTTTCCGCTGCTGAATGGCGGTGAACTGGCGGCGCTTTACAGCTTTGGCTTTCTCTACCTCGCAGCCGCCGGGCCGGGGCCGTGGTCGGTCGACGCGATGCGCGGGCAAGGCTGAAAACAAAACGGCATGGCCCTGGAACGGGCCATGCCAAACTCACAGGGGTAGCGGCCCTGATTAGAAACCCGCCGCCTGCCCGTCTTTGCGCGGATCGGACCCGGCGGAATATCCGCCCTCGGGCAGACGCTGCACCAGCTGCGCGCCGCCGAAACCGAAAGCATTGTCCGGCGCTTCGACATGGACGACATGACCCAGATCGCGCAGCCCTTGCAAAAGCTCGGGCGCCATCGCCGGCTCGCAAGCTACTTCCAGCCCCGACAGAATGCGCCAGCGCGGCGCATCGGCGGCGACCTGAACGTCCTGCCCCCAAAGCTGCGTGCGCAACAGCAGTTGCATATGGCCTTGGGCCTGAATCGGGCCGCCCATCATGCCATAGGCCATCAGGGGCTGGCCGTCCTTCATCGCGAAGCCGGGGATGATCGTATGGAAGGGCCGCTTGCCCCCCGCCACGATATTCTGATGCCCCGGCTCGGTGGTGAAGCCAAAGCCGCGGTTCTGCATCGATACGCCCGTCCCCGGCACCACCACGCCCGAGCCGAAGCCCGCGTAGTTCGACTGGATGAAGCTGACCATCATGCCCGAGGCATCCGCCGTGCTCATCAGAACCGTGCCGCCTTGCTTGGGCGCGCCCGCGCCAAAGTCCTGCGCCTTCTCGGTCGAGATCAGCGCGGCGCGGGACTTGAGGTATTCGGGATCGAGCAGCGCCTTTTCGTCGACCTCCGTCATGGCCGTCCGATCCGCCACATAGGCATGCAGATCGCTATAGGCGAGTTTGCAGGCTTCGATCTGCAAATGCACCGCCATCAAGTCGTCTGCGCCATGCGCGCGGATGTCGCTATGCTCCAGAATGCCAAGCGCCATCAGCGCGGCGATCCCCTGCCCGTTTGGCGGAATCTCATGCAGCTCTACATCGTCGAAACTTTGGCTGATCGTGCCGCACCATTCGGGCTTGTTCGCCGCCAGATCTTCCATGGTCATCGCACCGCCATTGGCCTTGGCGTGCGCCACGATCTCTTCGGCGATCTCGCCTTCGTAAAAGGCGCGGCCATTGGTTTCGGCAATCAGGCGCAGGGTGCGTGCGGCGCCGGAGTTCCGGAACCGCTCGCCGGCTTTCGGGGCGCGCCCCTCGGGGAGGAAGGTCTCGGCAAAGCCCGGCTGTTTGCCCAGAACCTCGGCCCCGCGCGCCCAGAGTGTCGCGATGGTGGGCGAGACGAGGAAGCCCTCTTCGGCATAGCGGATCGCCGGGGCCAGCACCGTCGCCAGATCAAGCTTGCCGAACTTCTCCATCAATTCGACCCAAGCGCTGACCGCGCCCGGCACGGTGACACTGTCCCAGCCATGCTCGACCATGCCCTCGGGGAACCGCTCAGGCGACCAAGCGGCAGGCGCGCGGCCCGAGGCATTGAGCCCGTGCAGCTTCTCCCCGTCCCAGAGGATGCAGAAAGCGTCAGAACCCAGCCCATTGCCCGTAGGCTCCACCACCGTCAGCGCCGCGGCGGTGGCGATCGCCGCATCAACCGCATTGCCCCCCTGCTGCATCATCAAGAGACCGGCCTGCGTGGCCAAGGGCTGAGAGGTCGCGACGACATTGTCGGCAACCACAGGAGATCGGTGGGACGGGTAAATGGGATCGTGACGAAGCATGGCTGTCCTTTGCTTGGGTAAGGCCAGCGGCGCGGTCAAACCGGCCGCCTGCGGCGTTGCCGGCAAAGTGAACGTGAATGCATCTGCATGCAACTGCCCAGCGGGAGAATTCCGCGGGGATAACGTGCTTGTTGGCGGCTTTGTTACCCGCCGCTGCCCGCGGAGCTGCGCGCCTTGAGGCGCAGCATCTTGCGGTGGTGGCGGAAACTCCGCTCGCAGTGGCCCGGGGTAAAGATCATGACCCACAGCGCCCAAAGAACGCTCTCCTCCCGGTATTGCCACGCCCTTGCACAGAGCGACTGATCGGCATCGGAGAAGATGCAATTATGCAGGATGCGAGACCAGTCTCTTACGTTAACCAACATCTGGAACCCCCTTTCGCTGAGCGATGGGGCGTCTCGCCGCCATCGCCAAGGATCTGGTCCCCCCGGATATTTAGAATGCTGGCCGAAAATTCTGCCGAGAATAAGGCGGAGGGCTGGTGAGACCGTGCCGGGCAAATGTAACGAAGTTGCAAAGCGGGGGTACGCTGGGGCGCATGCGATGACGGCCCGGTCGGGGGCGGTACTATCGTGCAGGTGTGGGTGGCGGAGACGAAGCCCGCCATCACTCCGTCGCATAGCATTGCAAAACGTAATTAAATTCAGAGCTTTACAAAATATTTATCAGCTTTCATGTCGCTTTCTGTTGCGGTGAGCTGCAATAGGCAGCATGCTCAAAGGCGGGTAGGTAGAAGGGTATTCTTATGCCGCGCGTTGCCAAAGAGCTTTCGGCGCTTGAAGTGAAAAGATTGCAGCATCCTGGTACGGGTCGCAATGCTACATTCGCGGTGGGAGGCGTCTCAGGCTTGATGCTGCAAATCACCCCTAATGGCGGGCGAACTTGGCTTCTACGTGTAACCGTAGGCGGAAAGCGCCGAGAAATCGGTTTGGGCGGCTTTCCCGACGTAACTTTGGCGCAGGTTCGTGAGCGCGCACGAGAAGCCAAAGATCAGATACGGCGTGGCATTGATCCCGTGGAGGAGCGCAAAGCAGCCCAGGCAGCTTTGGTGTCCGCACGTCGTCGCGGCCTGACCTTCGCAGAAGCGACCGACAAGTGTCTTGCCGCGAAACTTGATGCCTTCAAGAACTTCAAGCACCGCCAGCAGTGGCAGAACACCTTGCAGACCTACGCCATGCCAGAGCTGGGTCAGATGCCGGTTGACGAAATAGCCGTGCAGGACGTGCTGAGGGTTCTGGAGCCGATCTGGCATAGCAAAACTGAAACCGCCTCACGGCTTCGCGGACGTATTGAGACCGTACTGTCGTGGGCCACAGTGGCTGGACATCGTATCGGCGACAACCCAGCGCGCTGGGGCGGCAACTTGAAAGAGCTGCTCCCCGCCGTATCAAAGATCGCAAAACAGAAGAACCAGCCGGCAGTAAAGATCGAGGATGCCCCTAGGTGGTTTGCAGCCATACGTCAGCGTGAAGGCATGGGAGCGCGGGCTTTGGAGTTTGCGGCGCTTACAGCCGCCCGATCTCAAGAGGTGCGTGGGGCTGCTTGGGAGGAAATTGATCTAGAGGCGGGGCTATGGGTTATCCCGGCGGCCCGCATGAAGATGGAACGAGAACACCGTGTACCGCTCACACCGGAGGCTGTGACGTTATTGGCGTCCCTGCCCCGCATGCAAGACAATCCCCTCACTTTTCCCGCCCTCCGAGGTGGGGAGATGTCTGACATGACGCTTAGTGCAGCCATGAAGCGCTTGCATGTCGCAGACATTAGCGCTGGCGGCACAGGGTTCGTCGACCGCGTGAGCAAGCGCCCAGCCGTTCCTCACGGGCTACGCAGTACGTTTCGGGATTGGGTAGCGGAGCGGACTCATTTCCCGGGCGATATGGCGGAGGTGGCGCTGGCGCACAAGGTAGGCAATGCCGTGGAAGCATCCTACCGGCGCGGCGATATGGTTGAGAAACGTCGTGCAATGATGGCTGCGTGGGCGGATTATCTAAGTGGGAAAGACACAGCAGGAGCAGCAATAGTGAGGATTGGATGACCAACGATTACAGCGCGTCGACGCGAAAAACCATAATTGAGGATGTACGCATCGACCATCATTCACCGGCCGACGGCTTCTTCCCCGATTGGGTTGCCAAGTTGAATGGTAGCGAGCGAAGCGACGTGTGGATAGTCTGGATTACTTCCCGCACGGGGATGACCCCGCAGACGGTTAGACATTTTGTTTTCTCCTCGCAAGATGAGGCTCAGATCTTCTCCGACAGGTATCCAGTCGGAGGAGTTGTAAGAGAGGGCCTCTTTGACAGCGCTCCTCAGCTGCAAGACTTCGTTAGAAGAAATATAGATCAGGCTTCAACACACGGCTTTGCATCCCCAGCTGACCCAGAATCTTTTCTAATCTATAATGTATTGCAAAAGGCAGGCATCACTGACCAAAGCGGCGAAGAGCCGTCACAAGCTGTGCAAGAGTTTCTTGGCAGCTCGAGGATCGAAGAGCTTAAAGGAATACAGAAAGGCGTTTGGGGCAAGTCTGCCGAGTTCGAGTATTGCACGCTAAATCTGCCTCCTTCATCTCCCGCATATATCGCTGCCGCTTGCAGGTTTCACTATTACGTCACCCAAGATGATTTCTCCGCTGGGTACTTCCTTCGTGAGCTGGAATTTCTTGCGATGGGCGTTGAGGCCGAGGCAAATAAATCACGGGAAATGCGAAGAAACGCGGGAAAAAAGGGCAGCGAGAAGTCCGCAGATGCGCGAAGAAAACGCATCACTTCTCTGATGGAAGCATTGGAAAACGTCGCCAGGCGCAACCCGGATGTCCCCAAGACGCTAGGGATTAAGCACTTGCTTACACTTGCTAGGGATGAAGCCGTGAAAAAAGAGCCGAAGCTTTGGTCACAGGGACAAAAACAAGTTGAAGAATACCTTGGAGAGATAAGACGGGGAGAGGCAGGAAAATCTCTACAAGCGCGTTACCGACGATTGTTCCCGACAAAAACCGCTTAGGCGGCTCGCGAGAACCAGGTTCATCGGATAGGCACAATACGTTCTTTTGACTACCCGCCTATCCACCTACGCCGAAAAGCACGACCCGCATAAGCTATTGCTTTTAGGCATTAATCCAGAGCTAGTTTAACGCCATGCTGCTTCTAATCTCAATCGATTGGAGTGCATCGCATGCCCGACACTTTCTTGTCCGATACTCAGGTAGCCACTCGTTATGGCGTCCACCGGTCTACGCCATGGCGCTGGGCCAAAACAGACGAAAACTTTCCGAAGCCAGTCATGCTCTCGCCCGGCTGCACACGTTGGAAGCTGGCCGATCTGGAAACCTGGGAAACCGCCAAGAAAGGCGGTGCGACATGATGGACAAAGAGAAAAGCGTCGTTGCGACTGGAACCCGCAACGACGCTCAAAACACAAATGAAGCTGGTCAACTTCGCGCGAATGATACCGCATTAATGGCGGAACGCCACCCTATTATCGCACTGAATTGGGGGATCGCGTCATGAGCAAGAGCACTTCGTTTTCCAAATTTATGACGCGGCCTCATCTGGGGGCAACCCGAGTGCTTGGCTACGCGCTCACGATCAACCGCTTTGAGGCTTGGGAAGCGGCCTCTGCGGTATGGCAAGCTCGCCTTACACCCGAAGTATGCGTGACCCTCGCATGGGCCGCATTGCGGGCGCTTGACAGAGATCATATGCGCAAAGTCGCAAACACAGTCATTCATGACGCCGGCACACCGCTACCGCCCTTTCTCTCTCCGATGGAAGAAGCAGTATATTGGGTAGGCATAGCGTCTCCCGAGGAACTGGAAGCCTATTGTCTGGCGACGTTCCGAGCTATGCCGCCCGATCGGCGGAGGGCTTTCCTTCACCATGTGCAGAGGAAGGAAGCGGCGTGATGCGTGATTTCTCTGACATGGCGATACAGCTTGGCACGCACCGGGCAGATTCCCCTTGTGATCGGGGGGACCGACTGCCTACAGAATTTGTCTGGCGTGACCCGTCCTCCGTCCCCCCGCGCCCGTGGGTCTATGGGCGTCATCTGATCCGCAAACAAGTTTCGGTGACGGTTGCCCCCGGGGGCGTCGGGAAATCGTCACTGACAATCTGTGAGGGGCTAGCGATGGCATCCGAGCGGGAATTGCTGGGGGACTGGACCGCCAAGGGCCTAAAGGTCTGGATATACAACCTTGAAGACCCGCGAGACGAACTGGATCGGCGCATCATCGCGGCCATGCAACACCACCGGGTCAGCCCCGATGAAATCGCAGGGCGGCTTTATGTGGACACGGGCCGGGAACGCTCCCTGAGTACGGCTATACAGACCCGTGAGGGCGTCCAGATCATCAAACCGGAACTGGATGCGCTGGCAATGGAGATCGAGGCGCGGAAGATCGACGTGCTGATGATCGACCCTTTCGTCTCATCGCACCAAACCTCCGAGAACGACAATGGCGCTATCGACCTTGTAGCAAAGGAATGGGCGCGTCTGGCGGATCGATGCAACTGTGCAATCGAACTAGTCCACCACACCCGCAAGACCAATGGCGAGGAAGCGACAACCGAAAGCGGGCGCGGAGCCTCTGCCCTACTGGCGGCGGCGCGATCTGGTCGGGTTCTGAACAAGATGAGCAATCAAAAGAAAGAGGAGGCTGGGGTGCTGACTGACCCTGCCACCTACTTTGCTATAACCCGCGACAAAGCAAACCTTGCGCCCGTTGGAGATCGTGAATGGCGACGCATGGCTTCGGTGCATCTGGCCAACGGCGATAGTGTTGGCGTGGTAGAGGTATGGAAATGGCCCGATACGTTCGACGGCGTGTCGGTCGATGATCTGTTGAAGGTGCAACAAGCGTTGGAGGGCAAAGGGCGGCGCTACTCCGACCAGGCAGGCAATGACTGGGCAGGCGTAACCGTGGCCAAGGTGTTGGGGCTGGATTCTACGGCAGACCGCAAGCGGATTAAGAAAATGATCGAGGAGTGGCTGAAATCCGGAGCCTTAACAAAGGTCAAACTACGGGACGCAAAGCGCACTGAACGCCCGTGTTTGGAAGTAGGCGAATGGGCGAGCGTATGACCACCACACCCACCCCTGCAAGCATGGTGGGGCAAGGTGGGGCAAATACCCTTAAAAACAGGCGCCACACCACCCCGCCCCTAACGGGGCGGGCGGGGTGGTGTGGCACTCATCATCTGTTTGCCCCTGGGCGAGGCAACGCTCGCTGTGCGCGACATAGCTGACGGTAGGGGCAACACCGTTGAAAAGCTCACTTTGTTACGCTGATTGCCCTAATCCCCCTAACGGCTCCTCACTAAAGAGAAACTCTCCAGCAACTTGCCAAGAAATCTGTCGCGAGAACAATAAACCGGCTCTCGCACTGGTAATTTTAGCAGCCCCTAGTTTCTCTACGGTATCAATCGCAAGCGACATCAAAACCGCTGCTAGGGTTTTACTCAAGTGTTGATAAAAGCTAACATTAAGCATGGGACGACCGCGAAACTTTATCGCTCAATTGACTGAGGCCGCTCATGCCAACTCATCTGAGCCAAAGCGCCCTTGGTGGCGTATTTGCCCGTTCACATCGGGATGGCATGAAAGCAAGCGGCGAGCCTGCGTTCAATGTCTCGAACGCAGCTGTGAGCGCCTAGAAGAAATCGGCCTCGATGAGCAACGACGCCCTCTACCTAATGACCAACTTCCGAGTTGTGGTGCCAAGCTCGTAAATGGTGCTGCTTGCAAAGCAAAGGTTGTCCCCGGGAAACGACGCTGCAGATCCCATGGAGGGCTCTCTTCGGGGCCAAAGACGCCCGAAGGACGGGATCGCATTGCGGCTTCCCAGCGGGAAAGATGGGCAAGGTGGCGAGCAGGCGATCCACCTATTAAAGATTAAGTGATCAACCGCCCCCTCCCAAGACTGCGGCAGCACGAAAAAGACAAGCACACGAAGCATTTCGATTGAACACGACATGACACCCGGCTAGCGTGCAGTCAGCACAAAAAATGGGCGCGCATATTAATCATACGCGCTGAGTCGGGAGTGCGAAGTGGATAACGAAAAGTCGGAGCTTCGTTGGGGTGTCGCGCAGCGCATCGAGTTCATCGAGTTCCGTTTGTTTTGGGAGGGACATGTGAACCGTAGCGACTTGATGGAACAGTTCGGGCTTTCGGTGAACCAAGCGTCCGCCGACTTGAACCGTTATATCGGGGTCGTGCCGGACAACATGGTCTACAACAAGAGTGCGCGGACATATGTCCGGGGACCGGACTATGCCCCACACTTCCTCAAGCCTGACGCCAGCCGCTACCTCGCACAGCTACGGTCTTTGGCTGACGGAATTATGGACAGTGACGATACCTGGATCGCTGAATTGCCATCCTATGATGCCGCACCAACGCCTACCCGCGGTGTAAACCCTGTCATTCTGCGATCAGTTGTCGGCGCCATCCGCCGTTCAGAAGCCATCGAGGTGAAGTATCAGTCCCTGTCACGCCCTGAGCCGTGTTGGCGGTGGATCGCGCCCCATGCCATCGGGTTCGATGGCTTCCGATGGCACACCCGGGCTTTCTGTCAGATGGATGAGGCGTTCAAGGACTTTCTGCTCTCTCGCATCATCTCGACGCGAAGTGCTGAAGCTAGTGAGGTCACGGATGCAGCCGATGCTGACTGGCAAGAGCAGGTCACGCTTGAGATCGGCCCCCACCCAGAGCTGTCCGAAAGCCAAAAGAAAGTAATCGCGCTCGACTATGGAATGCGAGATGGCAAAACAAAGATCTCCGTTCGACGCGCCTTAGTTTACTACGCGCTCAAACGGCTCGGGCTCGACACAAATCCAGCTGCGCGGCATCCAAAGGATCAGCAGATTGTTCTACTCAACCCCGGCGTGATCGGCCCTCGCAATGAGTAGCGGATCAGACTTGCACTTAGAGAAGGCAAATCTCCAGCGTTTGGGTTTTAGTGGCGAAACGGGTGGCGCACATGCCTCACGCACAATCATGGTGGATGAACTCAGCAGGCTATTAGACGCAGTTCAGGATCCTCTTGCTGAACGCGAGAAATATCGCTTGGCAATTATAGAAGAAAATGCGCTTGGAAAGAGATCTGCAAAAACGCGCACGCTGACATTCCGGCACCTTGCTGACCTCTACGGACTCGATCCGGACCTACTGGTATTTCGTGGCTTGAGGTTTTTCTGGGACCGGGATCCGGACGGGCATTCGCTGCTAGCCCTTCAATGCGCATTCGTACGGGACGCACTTTTAAGATCATCTGCCCCCTTCATTTCTTCGAAGACAGAAGGCGTAACAGTGTCACGCGTGTCAATGGAGGTGCATATTGAAGCACTCTTTGCAAATCGATTCAGCGCGGCGACGCTCAAGTCAACTGCTCAAAACCTGAACTCATCTTGGACAAAAGCAGGACTCCTGTCCGGTCGTGCCGTGAAAATCCGCTGTAAGGCCAATCCAACACCTGGAAACGCGGCGTATGCTCTCTTCTTAGGGCACTTGGCAGGGTTCAGAGGGCTTTCGCTCTTTAGTAGCCCATACGCAAAACTACTGGACTGCAACGCGGATCGATCCCTCGAACTGGCACAACAGGCGGGTCAAAAAGGGTGGCTGAGCATCAACCATATTGGCGACGTGTTTGAAGTTTCATTTCCAAATCTACTGCCGCGGACCGCCTGGGAGTGGTTGCAGTGAGCCGAGTCAAGCGCCTCGTGAAATCGTACGCTCAGTTCATCTCTATACCCTGGCGAGATGACGCAGCTGCGGCGCAGCGAGTGGTCTTTTGCGTCTATCATGAGACCGAGGAGCGAGCACTTAGAGCCAAAATAGATGAGTTCGAATTGGCATCCAGACAAGCTGGACACGATTGGCACCTCCACGAGCTGACAGACACATTCGCAGAGTGGTTGGCATCACAGCGATATGCGAAATCCTACTTCGAAAAGCCAAGCCTGTTGGCGACAATATATCCACGGTACTTGGAGCATCTGGCCTTGGATTTTGAGCGCCGCATCTCTGAGATAGAGTCGCCCCACAATAGTGTAATTGCTATTTCCGGCGTTGGCAGTTTGTTTGGGTTTCTTAAAGTCAAAGATGTGGTCGATCGCCTGGCTCCAATAGTATCGGGCAGACTCCTGATATTTTTCCCCGGCAGTTACGAAGACAATAATTACCGACTTCTCGACGGCTATGATGGCTGGAACTACCTGGCCGTTCCGATAACAGCTGACAAAATTTACTGAGAAAGAGACCTCGATGCAACTTCGCTCGCTCTATCGGCAAGATCCCACGGCCCGTAAACTCGTCAACGAAGGCGTCGCAAACGTGAATGATGGCACGTCGTCACTTGCGAGGGACGTATTGCGGTATGAGCTCGAGACCTTTGTATGTGACGGACAGTATGGCTCCGGGATGGCGCATATCCTTGACACCTATCTGAAAAATATTGACCAGGCACAGCAGCCTGCTGTTTGGGTCAGTGGCTTCTTCGGGTCTGGTAAATCCCACATGGTGAAGATGCTTCGCGCACTTTGGTTAGACACCACTTTTGACGACGGTGCGACCGCCCGAGGCATAGCAGAACTGCCCCAAGACGTTTACGATCATCTAAAGGAATTGACGGTTCAATCTCGTCGTTATGGTGGCCTTCACGCAGCCTCGGGAACGCTCGGTGCTGGCGCCAGCGGTAGCGTTCGCCTCGCCCTGCTTGGAATTGTGTTCAAATCGGTCGGGTTGCCAGAACAATATCCTCTCGCTCGGTTCGCAATGTGGTTGAGGAAGGAAGGAATAGAGGAACAGGTTCGCGTTCACGTAGAAGCAAGTGGATATGACTGGGATGAAGAACTCGCCAATTTCTACGTGGCGGAAGGGCTTCATGCAGCCCTAGTCGAAGCAAAACCACAGCTTTTTGCCTCGTCCAACTCCATGGTTGACGCTCTTCAAAACACTTATCCGAACGTCCAGGACGTCTCCAATCAGGAAATGATTTCCGCTATTCGGACAGCCATCTCACGCGAAAACGGACTCCCTCTAACCTTAATCGTACTCGATGAAGTTCAGCAATTTATTGGCACCAGTGGCGATCGAGCTATTGAAGTTCAAGAAATGGTTGAAGCGGTCGTAAAAGACGAAAGCCTAGGCGGTAAGCTTACTTTTGTGGGAACAGGTCAAACGGCGGTCACTGGGACGCCCACCCTTGCAAAGCTTCAGGGTCGCTTCACTGTTCGCATCGAACTTTCAGATACGGACGTAGATGCAGTGGTGAGGCAAGTTATCCTTGCCAAGAACACCGAGTCCAAGCCCAATATCGAAGCTATGATGCAAGAAAATATTGGTGAGATATCACGGCACTTGAGTGGAACCAACATCGGCCACCGGCAAGATGACTTTGCTTTCTTTACGCAGGACTACCCAGTTCTTCCGGTTCGACGGCGCTTCTGGGAAGCCGCCAATCGAGTTCTCGATGCGTCGGGTACCGATAGTCAACTTCGCAACCAGCTTAGCCTGATTCATAAGGCGATAAGGGAAAGTGCTGATCAAAAAATTGGGTTCGCTGTCCGGGCCGACTTTCTCTATTTTGACGGTGCAGATAAACTTTTGCAGGCCAGAATCTTGCCGCGAAAGCTGCATGAAAAGACGATGTCTTGGATACATGGAAGTGACGATCAGAAATTAACGGCTCGCGCTTGCGGCATCATTTTTCTAATCAACAAGATCGGAAGCAATAATTCTGAAATTGGGATTAAAGCGACGATTGATACAATCGCAGATCTGCTGGTCGACGATCTTCCAACGGGCTCATCTGGGCTTCGAAGCAAGCTGCCCAAGCTTCTCGACGCATGCGATCTCATCATGCTTGTCGGCGATGAGTATCGAATTCAGACGGAAGAAAGCTCAGCTTGGAACGACGAATTCCTCAGTCAGAAAGCCACGTTGGCAAACCAATCACATCGTATCGAAGCAGAACGCGATGACCTCATCCGGAAGAAATTCGGTGCTCTTGTTGGGCATGTGTCGCTGCTTCATGGCAAATCAAAAGTGACACGGGATGTAAGCGCGATCTTCGACCCGACGCTTCCGCCTGATGCGAGCAAGCGAACCTACGTATGGATACGTGATGGTTGGGGAACTGACGACAATTCGGTTCGCGCAGACGCTCGTCAGGCTGGCAATCAATCCCCGACGGTATTTGTCTTTATCCCCCGACGCTCTGCAGATGATCTGCGAAACAATATTCTTGAGTTCAAGGCGGCTAGTGCAACTCTCGATAAGCGTGGCGCTCCAGACACCCCTGAAGGCAAGGAAGCGCGCGGCGCGATGGAGACCATCCGTCAGGTTGCCGAAGCGAAAATCAACGAATTGATATTGGAGGCCATGTCTGGCGCCCGCGTATTCCAAGGTGGGGGTAACGAGCTAACCGGGAATGGGTTGCAGGCAACAGTTACTGAAGGGGCAGAGAACTCGCTCACCAGGCTCTACCCCCAGTTTGCGGTCGCGGACAATACTGGCTGGTCCAAAGTGTATGATAACGCCCACAAGGGAGCGCCGGACGCCCTGAAAGCAGTCGGCCATGAAGGGGAGCCTGAAAAGAACGCTGTCTGCAAAGCTGTCCTATCGTTCATCGCCGGAGGGAAAAAGGGAACGGACATCCGAGATCATTTTGAGGGTCCGCCGTTTGGCTGGTCGCGCGATGCAGTCGATGGCGCACTACTAGCACTACTTGTGTCCGGATTGATCAGAGCAGAGAACGAACAGCACCGCACTTGTGATGCGAAGACCTTGGAACGCAAATCGATTGGCAAGGCGTCATTCATTGTCGAAGCGACGACCATCTCAACTCCGCAGCGCATTCAAATTCGAAAGGTTCTTCAGAAGGTCGGAATTGCCGCGAAACAAGGTGATGAGCTTTCGTCGATTCCGCAGTTTGTTCAAGGTATCACGGATCTCGCCAGACGTGCGGGGGGCGAGGCTCCAAAGCCTGAGACCACCGACCTATCATTGGTCGATGATATTAGACGAGCCTCTGGCAACGAACAGCTCTTGTCCATCTACAACAGCAGGGACGAACTCACATCCTCTATTGATGCCTGGACCCTACAGGCAAAAGAAATCGACGCTCGCTGGCCGAGCTGGGAAACCCTGCAACGCCTTGCGGAAAGGGCGAACGGCCTGACTGACGCCGAAGTGTTGCGGACGCAGGCCCAAGCAATCGAGGATCAGCGCCAACTCCTGGCCGATCCTGATCCAATGAAGCCGCTGGTCGCGAGTTTCACGCAGATGCTTCGTGACGAACTTAATCGTCTCGTGGGGGCTTACAAACAGCAGCACGAGGCTGGAATATCCAAGCTAAAGGCCGACGATAACTGGCAGAAGCTTAAGCCTGATCAACGTAACCGCCTTCTCGCCGAACAGAAACTGACCAACAGTGACATGCCGGAAGTGAAGGTCGGCAGCGCTGCTGAGGTCCTTCAGACACTGCAGACTTTGACATTGTCCGCGTTTGAAGACCGGGTGAAGTCGCTCTCATCCCGCTTCAATGAGGTTCAGACCCAAGCGGCTGAGATGATGGAGCCAACGGCCAAGACCATCGATCTGCCCAGCCGCACGCTGAAGTCCGAGGCGGACCTCGAGGCCTGGCTCGACGAAGCCCGCAAAGACCTTGCCGCAGCCCTTGCTCAGGGCCCCGTGATTATTCGATAGGACGCCTGAATGCAGTCGCTTGAAAAGACCCTACGAAACCAACTGGAGCGCACTGTAAAAGCGGCGCGGACAGTGGCGGAAGAAGCTGCCGAGGCCGCGCTGCAGCAATTGGGCGTGGGCGAAGCAACCGCTTTCCCGCACCTCTCGGAAGACGAACGCGATCTTAGAAGGCGCTTACGCATTCACGGGCGTCAGCTGGGCGACAGACGCCATAACGAACGCCAGACGCAGGAGCTTGACCGGCTGATAGAAGAAGTCGGGTACGAGCATTGGCACCGCATGCTCTTTGCCCGCTTCCTGGCCGAGAACAACTTGCTCATGTACCCCGACCCGAGTGGGCCGGTCGCCGTCTCTCTCGAGGAATGTGAAGACCTTGCGCCCGATGAAGGTGCGGCCAACGGATGGGAACTGGCGGCGCAGTACGCGGCCCGGATGCTGCCACAGATCTTCCGGCTGGACTCCCCTGTGTTCCAGCTGTTCCTGTCGCCGGAGTATCAGCAGCGGCTGGAAAAGCATGTCGAAAGCCTGCCGGCCGAAGTCTTCACGGCGTCGGACTCGCTCGGCTGGGTCTACCAGTTCTGGCAGGCGGACAACAAAGAGCAGATCAACAAATCCGAGGTGAAAATCGGCGCGCGGGAACTGCCCGCCGTCACGCAGCTGTTCACCGAACCCTATATGGTCAGCTTCCTGTTGGACAATGGCTTGGGCGCATGGTGGGCCGCCCGTCGTTTGACAGAGCAGGATCTGAAAACCGCGACCAGCGAAGAGGAGCTGCGCCGCAAGGCGTCTATTCCCGGTGTGCCGCTCGATTACCTACGCTTTGTCCAGGACGAGGACGGCATTTGGGTCCCGGCGGCCGGAACCTTTGATGGGTGGCCGGTACAGCTGAAAGACCTTACCATGCTCGACCCCTGCTGCGGATCGGGGCACTTCCTTGTGTCGATCTTCCTGATGCTGGTGCCGATGCGGATGGAGCGGGATGGCCTAAGCGCACAGGACGCGGTTGATGCGGTTCTGCGCGAGAACATCCATGGGCTGGAGATAGACCAACGCTGTGTGGAATTGGCGGCTTTTGCGCTGGCGCTGACGGCGTGGAAATACCCGGGTGCGGGCGGTTACCGCACGCTGCCGGAACTGAACCTCGCCTGCTCCGGCCTGTCTGTCAGTGTGGCAAAGGATGAATGGAAGCAGCTTGGCCTTGGCAAGCATAACCTGAGCATCGCACTGGACTGGATGCATGATACGTTCCGCGAAGCACCAGTGCTTGGCAGCCTTTTGAACCCGGCGAAATCTGCTGCTTCAAAGATTGTTGACTGGTCCGAGTTATCTGAAGCATTAAGCGCCGCAATGTCCAAAGAGCAGACTATCGTACAAGCAGAAACTGCAATTGTTGCTTTTGGACTATCGAAAGCAGCCCTGTTACTTTCGCGGAAATATGACTTTGTGATGACCAATGTTCCGTATCTGGGACAGCTAAAGTATTCGGAAACGCTAACAGACTTCGTTAGAGGCTACTTTGAGATTGGGAAATCAGACCTCGCTTTAGTGTTCTACAAACGTTGCGCAGACTTCTGTAAAAAATCTGGCGCGTTTTCAGTTGTCATGCCTCAAGGCTGGCTGGTCCAAAGTCAGGAGAAGCGTTTTCGCAAGTTTTTGCTAGAGAACTTCACGATGGATATGATTTGCAATTTGGGTGGCGGCGCCTTTTCCTATCCGGTTGGCGCACAAGTTCTTACTTCAATCACTTCAAATATCGCACCCGGTAGCGATCAAGAAATCGCTTTCTTAGATGTTTCTGAGGCAAAAAGCCCACAGAAAAAAGAGCATGAGATGGCTAATGCCAAAATGGCGTTTCTCAATCAAAATGTTGCGCGAAAAAGTGCAAAACATCAGCTTACAGCCATTCAATCTGTAGGAGGTAGCAAGCTTGGTGACTACGCCAACGCGCTCCAAGGTCTATCAACGGGTGAAAAAAATCGGTTTGAACGGTACTTTTGGGAGATACTAAACCATAGCGATGTATGGGATTTTCTTCACGAAACAGCTGATGAAACTTCCGTCGTTGGGGGCAGGAAAGCCATTATTCTTTGGGAGAATGAATCGGGGCAGCTTGCTAATTTGGCTGACAGCCTCAAACATCTAAACCATGCGGTTCAAAGCTGGCGCAGGGGGAAGCCTTACTGGAACGCTCCAGGAGTCACAATTAACCGAATGGGGAGCTTGAACAGGACACTTTATTCAGGAGACAAATTCTCTGCAGACATTGGTGTAATTTCTCCAAAGCGTCCAGAATACCTGGGTGCAGTTTATTCTTTTTGCATGAGTTCGGAGTTTATAGAAACTGTTCGCGCAGTGTATAAAAAACCTGAGGTTCCACCAAGTTATCTTGTGAATATACCTTTTGATTATGAAAAATGGCACGAAATTGCATCTCAGGAGTATCAAAAGGGAACTCCCAAACCATACACAAGCGACCCAACACAATGGATATTCCACGGCCATCCTTGCGGTTCTGTCATCTGGGATCAAGACGCCAAATGGACCGCTGAAGGCTCGCTCCGCACCGATGAGACCGTGCTCCACGTCGCGGTCGCCCGCCTGCTTGGCTATCGCTGGCCAGCGGAACTCGATCCGAGCATGGAACTGGCAGACGAGCAGCGCGCATGGGTGTACCGCTGCGACGCCCTGCTGCCCCACGCGGATGACGACGGTATTGTCTGCATCCCGCCGATCCGAGGCGAAACCAAAGCTGAAGATCGTCTGCTGAACCTGCTCGCCGCCGCCTATGGCGACGCCTGGAGGACCAGCACGCTGCCCCAGCTGCTGGCCAGCGCCGGTCACACTGGCAAATCCCTGGACAGCTGGTTGCGCGACAAGTTCTTCACGCAGCATTGCAAGCTGTTCCAGCATCGCCCCTTCATCTGGCACATATGGGACGGCCTCAAGGACGGCTTTGCCACGCTGGTCAACTACCATAAGCTGGATGGCAAGACGCTCGAGACTCTGATTTACACCTATCTCGGCGACTGGATGAAAACCCAACGCGACGACATCGCCCGCGGTGTTGACGGCGCTCAGGAAAAACTCGCCGCCGCCGACGCGTTGAAAAAGAAGCTTGAGCTCATCTTGGAGGGCGAAGCCCCCCACGACATCTTCGTGCGTTGGAAGCCGCTGGAGGAACAGCCGATCGGCTGGGACCCCGATCTGAACGACGGCGTGCGCCTGAACATCCGCCCCTTCATGACCGTCGGCGATGTGTCCAAGCGTGATGCGGGCGTCCTGCGCGACAAGCCCAACATCAAATGGACCAAGGATCGCGGCAAGGATGTCGCCTCTGCCCCATGGTTCGATACGTTCAACGGCGACCGCATCAACGATCATCACCTGAGCCTGGCCGAGAAGAAGGCTGCGCGGGAGGCTGCCAAGTGAAGGTGATCGACCGCTTACAGAACGCTGTCCGTGGTGCGGCGGCCTATAACCCGGAGGTGCAGGTCAAACCTGCCTGCATCCTTTGGCCCGATCCTGATCGGCAGTGGCAAGCGGTTGTTCCGCAGCTTCAGGATGCCCTGCCGGAAATGGTGGTGCTGGGCGACTACGCCCCAGATCGGCGGACCGGCCCTGCGATTTGGTTGCGCTGTGCCATAGCGGGAACCCTGGACGGCATCGACTTCCCGGTTGGCAGCGTCCCGATCCTGTACCTGCCTGGTGTGGCGCGAACCGACCTGCGTGCCGTGAACGAATGCCCCGACGCCCTCAAACCCCTCGCAGAACTGCAATATCGCGGCACGATCTGGTCACAGGTCAGCGCCAAGGACTGGACTGTTCTCGCGTTTTTGAAGTCTGCGCAAGGAGGCCTTGGCCTCGAGGTTACAGCGGACGGCGATACCCGCGCCGCCATGATCACCGCACTGAACGAAGTGCTCGAGCAAGAGGTTTCCGCGCTTGAAGGCAAAAGGCTGGACCGGGATTTCTTCAACGGCCTGTTGACCAGCGGAGATCTGACGCGTGATGTGCTGACTTGGATCGATCAGGGCGACGCCTACGCCGAACGCATCGGTACGGCGGCCTGGGGAGCGTTCAGCGATATCTGCGTCACACAGCTCGGCCTCGACCCCAGAACCGCTGGCGTTCTGACAGGTGCTGAAAAGCTTGCGGGGCGCGAGGGTCAGTGGGGCGCCGTCTGGGAGCGGTTCTGCGAAGCACCGCAGCGATACCCGAACATCCCCGATACGCTTCGCAAATGCCAAATGCCGTCCTTTGATTTATTGAGCGACATTTCGACAAAGGGCGCGTGGCCGCAATGGAACGATGCCGAAGAAGAGGCGCTGCGTCAAAAACTCCTGGCCCTCGGGACGTCGACCGATGCGCAGGCGCGAACGGCCTTGAAGGAACTCGAAAAAGCACATTCGGCGAGGCGAACTCTGGTTTGGGCTGAAATGGGGCAAGCACCGCTTGCCAAGTCGCTCAAGCATCTTGCTGTTCTGGCTGAAATCACAAGGCAATCTCTGGCAGGCGGGACGCTGAATGATGTCGAAAGCAGCTACACCAAAGGAAGCTGGAAGGCAGACGATGCAGTACTGTCCGCGTTACAGGAGGCCAATACGGACGCTAATGCCGCGTCAGTGATTGCCGCGCTACGATCGATCTACTTGCCTTGGGCAGAAGCGTCCGCGCGCCACGTTCAGAAACTAGTTGAAAGTGAAGGCTATCCTGGCGGCTCAATTGCGTCAAAACCCAAAACCAGCCAGATAAGCTCCGAATGCATACTGTTCGTTGATGGATTGAGGTTTGACCTTGGGAAACGGTTATCATCCAAACTAGAAGGCTCCGGACTGGAGGTGATCGAAGCCCCAGTGTGGTCGGCTTTGCCAAGCGTTACCTCGACAGCGAAACCTGCAGTGTCACCGGTGTTGCATGAAATCGCAGGACGCGACCAGAGCGAAGAATTCGATCCCTCCGTCGCTGCATCCGGGCAGTCTCTCAGGGGCGGCTATCATTTCAAGAAACTGATAGCTGATTCGGGATATCAAATACTGGCTCGAAGTGAAGTTGGCGATCCGTCTGGAACAGCCTGGACGGAATTGGGTGACATTGACCACGAAGGCCACGAGCGCGGTTGGAAACTGGCTCGCCACCTCGACGTATTGATTTCGGAGGTGGAAAACCGCATCGTCCAACTCTTAGAAGGCGGGTGGAAGAACGTACGAATTGTCACCGACCACGGATGGCTCATAATGCCAGGAGGGTTGCCCAAAACCGAACTGCCATCTGCATTGTCAGTGAACAAATGGGGTCGTTGTGCAGCAATAAAGCCTGGGGCGCAGACAGATACTCCCGTGTTTCCATGGTTCTGGAACCCTTCCCATCACTTCGCCCTTGCCAATGGCATTGCCTGTTTCCGCTTGGGGCAGGAGTACACTCACGGTGGATTGAGTCTCCAAGAATGCCTAACCCTTCACCTGAAAGTGAAACCATCATCCGGTGTTCTCGCGACGAACGTCGAAATCTCAGATGTCGTTTGGAAGGGACTGCGCTGCACAGCTGTGCTCACTGTTCCCAATGAAACTCTAACGCTTGATATCCGCCTACAGCCGGCCAACCCGAGCAGCACCGTCGTCGTAAAACCAAAGCCTTTTTCAGCCTCAGGGTCAGCATCCGTCGTAGTCGACAACGAGGACCTCGAAGGGACCGAGGCAACACTGGTAATTGTCAACGAAAATAGTGCAACTGTCGGTCAAGTATCAATAAGCATAGGCGGAGTTGGGGGATGATCGAGCTTGACGACATTGACCGAAAGGCGGCAGCCATCCTCGATGGTTACCTCGTTCGAAAGGACTTGGTCCGAACCTTCAGCCGACAGTATCCGGTTCCAACTTACGTGGTGGAGTTCCTGCTGGGCAGATATTGCGCCAGCATTGATCCCGAAGAAATCAAAGAAGGTCTAGAAATTGTTGAACGACAGTTGAAATCGCGAACGGTTCGTGCCGGTGAAGAGGAGCTTTTTAAGGCTCGGGCTCGCGAAGAAGGCAGCGTCAAAATAATTGATATCATCACCGCTAGGCTGGACGCTAAAACAGACTCCTATGTCGCGTCGCTGCCAAGCTTGAGACTGACAGACGTCCGGATCAATCCTGAGCAAATACAGGAACATGAGCGAATGTTGACTGGAGGGTTTTACGCCGAGGTCACCCTTAATTACGACGCATCGATCGCACAGGAAAGTAAGGGCCGTCCCTTCGGGATTACGGCGCTACGGGAAATTCAGCTCTCCAAACGTGACGTACTTGGCGACCTCGCGAAAGCGCGCCAGAACTTTAGTACGGCAGAATGGAAAGACTTCCTGCTGCGTTCAATTGGCTTAGAGCCTGGCGACCTCACGGTACGTCAAAGGGATGCCATAATGCTGCGAATGGTGCCATTCGTTGAGCGAAACTACAACCTGGTCGAGCTCGGCCCAAGAGGCACCGGGAAAAGCCACCTATTTCAACAGGTCTCACCATATGCCCACTTGATTTCAGGCGGAAAAGCCACGGTAGCCAAAATGTTTGTTAACAATTCCAATGGGCAACGGGGCCTGGTTTGCCAGTACGATGTTGTCTGTTTCGACGAAGTCTCAGGGGTATCGTTTGATCAGAAAGACGGCGTCAATATTATGAAAGGCTACATGGAATCAGGTGAGTTTAGCAGAGGTAAAGAAAGCATTCGCGCGGACGGAAGCATCGTGCTGGTCGGGAATTTCGATGTCGATGTCGAGCATCAACAACGCATTGGTCACCTCTTTGGTCCGATGCCTCCAGAGATGCGAGACGATACTGCCTTCATGGATCGAATCCATGCTTTCTTGCCCGGTTGGGACGTGCCCAAAATTAGCAAGGAACTACTGACTTCACATTTTGGCCTGGTGAGCGACTTCCTCTCGGAATGCTGGAGCCAGCTACGTAACGAGAGTCGCATTGGCTTGCTTCAGGGAAGAGTCTATTTTGGCGGAGCCTTGTCGGGGCGCGACTCAAATGCCGTAAACAAGACGGCAAGCGGACTCCTTAAGCTTCTTTATCCGACCGCCGATAACGTGAGTGAGGAGGATATCGAGTGGGCTGTGCGGATTGCGCTTGAAGCGCGTCGCCGTGTGAAAGAGCAGCAGAAGCGCGTGGGTGCAGCGGAATTCCGAAACACCCACTTCAGTTATACTATGGGCGACGACGGTGTGGAAAAATTTGTCTCAACACCTGAGCTACAGAATGACAATAGTATCGCAGGTGATCCCCTCGAACCTGGCCAAGTTTGGACAATTGGGCCGGGAGGCGAAGATGAACACCCGGGATTGTTCCGAATTGAAGTCAACGAAGGCCCAGGCTCTGGAGTGCGGATTCTCAACAAACCGGTCCCTGCAGCCTTTAAGGAGAGCATCGGTTATGCCGAACAAAACCTGTATGCGCGAGCGGCTCAACTAGTTGGAGACAAAGATCCACGTCATCACGAGTTCTCAGTTCAGCTTAGGGCCTTTGACGCAGCGAAGTCTGGTTCAAAAACAGGTGTTGCGGCGCTAGTGGCTTTATGCACCGCACTATTGAAGAAAACTACGCGTGGCGGGCTTGTAATTGTCGGTGAGGTCAATCTCGGAGGATCGATCGAAACCCTTCACAACCCTGTGGAGATGGTGGAGATCGCGGTCGAAAAGGGAGCGACAGCAGTATTGATGCCGGTTGCATGCAGGCGTCAGCTGTTCGACTTGTCTGACGACATGGCAACGAAGGTCGATATTCAGTTTTATTCAGACGCTCGTGACGCACTTCTGAAGGCGATCTCTGAAGTCCCGTAAACAATGTCGCCTGGCGAGACAGCGTATGCGTACCAGTCTTTTCTGACCCGAGTCATAAAGCTGGAAGAGCTATTGGATGGTCTGTAACCAGCGATTGCTACCGCAGCTCACGCGGCTTGAGTGCCAATCTTTAGTTTAGTGCTTTCCAATTCTACAGCAGCAACTCATCAAGCTGGTTGGTCTTGTGATCGTGGATGCGGTCGAGAACGTCCGCGAATTTTGCTTGAGCAGCAAGGTCGATTAACTTGGCAGCCCCGATAATTGTCATCAGCTCCTGCGGGTAATACCACGAGAATCAGGTTTGATCATGACCTGCCCCATATTTCGAATATCTTAGCCCGTCGCATCCAAGCGCAAATCCTTTGGAGGGCAAGTAGGCGGGTACATTCCTCTGGGGCCACATTTGTCAAATGAAACCAAAGGCGTATGGCGGAGACGAAGGGATTCGAACCCTCGAGACCCTTCCGGGCCTACTCCCTTAGCAGGGGAGCGCCTTCGACCACTCGGCCACGTCTCCGTCGACCCGTCTAAAGAGGTCGCGCCCGAGGGGCAAGGCGAAATTCGTGGGAAATTCTGCATTTCTTGCGGTGGGTTTCTTTTTCCGCCCGCTGATCCGCTGCGCTGAGACGGAATGCTGCGTGATCAACTGTGCTGCTGTGCAGAAGCAGCCATCCCAGCAGCCCCAACCACTGGCATTTCCCGGCCATTTGGCGCGGCTGAAGTAACTTACACGGCAGCGTGAATAACTTGTGAAACAATGCGAGGGATATATCAACTAACTGAATATATACAGAAAAAAAGACCGCAGCCTTCCTTCGCACAAGCAAAACGCCCCGCCCTATCCCCAAACTCGCAACCGCAGCGAAACTTTCGCTGCGGAGCGCCCGTTACTTCACCACAAACGATGACATCGCAATGACGCGATTTAACAGAAACCTGAAGGAACACGCTATGAAACTCATCATGACCACCGCCGCCGCCGCTTTGATCTCGACCGCTGCCGTTGCCGACAACTCCACCCGTCACAACGACATTTTCCTCGACACTTCGGTGAACGCCGACGGGAGCGACGTCTATGGTAACAGCGACCGTATGCGGAACCCGCATGCCTCGACCAAGGCGAACGACATCATGCTGAACACCGCCGACACCGACAAGAACCGCGACACCGTGATGAGCACACGCAACGCCCTGCGCAGCCCCGGTGAAGGCTATGTCTACGGTGGCTTTGGCCCGGGCAACGACAGCAAGTAAGCTGTTGCCCCAACAAACAAAAAGCCCGGCAGCGCGCGCTGCCGGGCTTTTTATGTCGGCGGAGGCCTCGGCCCCTGCCCGCTGATCATGTGTTGAACAGAAAGTGCAGCACGTCGCCGTCTTTGACGATATAGCTCTTGCCTTCGGCCCGCATCTTGCCCGCTTCTTTTGCAGGGCCCTCACCGCCGAGGCTTACGAAATCATCATAGGCGATGGTCTCGGCACGGATGAAACCCTTTTCGAAATCACCGTGGATGACCCCCGCCGCCTTGGGCGCGGAGGTG
>Ga0098074_1000318_pt1 | contig 36216 bp, 36 predicted proteins | sample 32_taG_FD_75064 | JGI IMG/M metagenome (GOLD analysis project Ga0098074, IMG submission 75064) | Marine viral communities from the Gulf of Mexico - 32_GoM_OMZ_CsCl metaG | ecosystem: Environmental > Aquatic > Marine > Oceanic | place: Atlantic Ocean: Gulf of Mexico | collected 2015-07-12 | reverse complement strand
GGGTCGATGTCGAAAATCACGCCGCGGAAATCGAACACGCGGTGTTTGACCACGTCACCGATGGCGAAGCGGCTCTTGACGCGGCGCGGCACATCGATGGTGCGACCGGCCTGGGCGGAGAAATACTGTGCTCGTTCCATGAGAAGCGACGATATGGGGTCCAGGCGCCCGCTTACAATGGCGATTGGCGAAGCTTCCCCCGAATTCTGACGAAAAGGGGCTTGGCAAGGCACAGGCGCTCGGCTAATCGGCGCGCCTTGCTTCGACCGGGGCCCTAGGCCCGAAGCGCACCCGACATATGCGGAGAGGTGGCAGAGAGGTCGAATGCGCTGCACTCGAAATGCAGTGTACTGGCAACAGTACCGTGGGTTCGAATCCCACCCTCTCCGCCACGGGATTTCTCGACAATCCAAACCTTAGGGAACGCATCCGCCCACGAATGCGTGCTTGATGTCCGTGTGTCAGCCGCGTCCCCGATAGGATGAAACGCCTTGGTCGGGCAGCCACAGGGCCGCCGGCGGTGCGCCGCTTTGCCAGAAGACGTCGATCGGGATGCCGCCGCGCGGATACCAGTATCCGCCGATGCGCAGCCATTGCGGCTGCATTTCGTCGAACAGCCGCTGGCCGATCCCCACGGTCACGTCCTCATGAAAACCGCAATGGTTGCGGAACGAGCCGAGGAACAGCTTGAGGCTCTTCGATTCGACGATGGTTTCCCCCGGCGCGTAATCGATCACCAGATGCGCGAAGTCGGGCTGGCCGGTCACCGGGCACAGCGAGGTGAATTCGGGCGCGGCGAAGCGGACCATATACAACTGGCCGGCGCGCGGATTGGGGACGTAGTCGAGTTCGGCCTCTTCGGGCGAGGCGGGCAGCGCGGTGTTCGCGCCAAGGAACTTGGGGGCAGGTGTGTCGCTCATGCCGCGCTCCTGCCGCGAAGCGCGGCGCAGCGCAAGGCGGGGCTTGGAAGCCCGCGCTTCAGTACCTATTCACCGCCGCCCCGCACACTCGCGGTCCCTTTCTCACGAAACGACCCGCAATGGCATTTGTCACCCGTATCCCGTTGATTGCACTCGCCGCAGCGCTGCCGGCCGTGGCGCAGGCGCAATCGGTCAATGATTTCACACTCGAACCCGCGCCGACGCCCAGCGCCGCCCCGCAGGTGCAAGGGCCCGCGGATACGCGCAGCGGGGTCGAGATTCGCCCGCGCGCCGTGGCAACCCCGACTCAAGCGCCGACAGCGAGCCCCACCGCCGCGCCGAGCCCGGCTCCGATGCTGTCACCGGTACCCGGGCCATCCGGAGACAGGGCGCCGCGCGCCCCGGTCGCCCAGCCATCCCCGCGCGCTACGCCGCTGCCTGCGGTGACGCCGCCTGCGCTGGATCCAGGTGAAGCGGCGGCCATGAGCTCCGCGCCCGAGGAGCCGCCGACGGTCCAAGACCCCGCGAGCGATATGCGCGCGGCTTCGTCCGTCGCAGAATCCGCAGTGCCCGAGGGACCGCTACCAGAGCCCGCTGCGAACGAAGAGGCCGGGCGGACCCCGTGGCTGCCGCTTGCGGGCGGTGCAGTGTTGCTGGCGCTGCTCGGCGCAGGTTTCGCCGCCTGGCGTCGTCGCCGGCCCCGGCACGTTCCCGAAATCCAGCGCCCGGTTGTCCGCAGCGCTCCGCCCGCCGGTCCGGCGGCGCTGGGGGACGCCCTCCGACTGCACGTCGAATCCGACAAGATCATCCGCAGCGCCGCTTTCGTAACACTCAAATACCGACTGACCCTGACCAACCGCAGTGAAACCCCGCTCGGCGCGATCGGCGTCGGGCTCGATCTGGTGTCGGCTCATGCCCAGGCACCGATGGACCAGCAGGTCGCGACCGCCGAAACCGCGCTTGAAGAGCGCCATGCCGTCGCGCGGCTGGCGCCCGGGCAGAGCATCACGCTCGACGGACAGGTGCAGCTTGCGCTCGCACAGGCGCAGGTGATCCGGCAGGGACGGCATCCGTTGCTGGTCCCCTTGCTGCGCATGCGTATCTCGGCGCGCGGCGGGGATGCGCTGCTGCGGACCTTTGTCGTCGGACAGACCGCGCCCGGCAGCAGCCGCGTGCAGCCCATCCGGCTCGACGAAGGGCCGCGCAGCTATAGCCCGGTCGCGCAGCGCGAGCTCGCCTAACTCGACTTCGCCGGGCCGCCGCGCTACCCGGTTGGCGATGGACAGTCTCGTTTCGACCCAATGGCTTGCCGACCAGCTCGGCGCTGCGGACCTCGTGGTGCTCGATGCGTCGATGCATCTGCCCGACAGTCCGCGCCAGGCGGCGCAGGATTTCGCGGCGGCGCATGTGCCCGGCGCGCGGTTTCTCGACCTTGTCAGCTTCGTCGATCCCGGTTCGCCGGTACCCAAGGCCCTGCCAAGCCCCGAACAATTCGCGGCGCGGCTGGGGCAGCTCGGGGTGGCACCGTCGTGCCGGGTCGTGCTGTATGACGACAGCCAGATCCGCAGCGCGGCCCGCGCGTGGTACATCTTCCGGCTGTACGGCTTCGCGCAAGTGGCGATCCTCGATGGCGGGTTGGCCAAGTGGACCGGCGAGGGGCGCGCGCTCGAAAGCGGCGGGGTTTCCGGCAGCCCGGTCGATTTCCCGGTGCCCAAGCGTGCTGCCGGCGTGCGCAGCAAAGAGGACATCCTCGCCAACTGCGCCAGCGCGGCCGAACAGGTCGTCGATGCGCGCGACGCGGCGCGCTTTGCCGGCGAAGAAGGAAGCGGATCGCGGGGCCATATCCCGGGCGCCGCGAACGTGCATTTCACGCAGTTGCTGACCGAAGCGGGCACCTATCGTACGCCAGCGGAAATCGCTGGTCTTTTCCAAAGCGCCGGCATCGATCTTGCCCGTCCGGTCGTCACGAGCTGCAACAGCGGCATGACCGCGGCGGTGCTGTCCTTCGGGCTTCACCTCGCGGGCAAGGACGATACCGCGCTGTACGATGGCAGCTGGCTGGAATGGGGCGAGGATCCGCAGACGCCCAAGCAGGCGGGGAGCGGGCGATAGACATGGCAGGGGGAGACGACAGCACCCATCGCGCGGCGACACGGCTGGTGACCAGCGGGCGATCGGGCGATTTCGCCAGCGATGTGGTCAACCCGCCCGTGTGGCGCGCGAGCACGCATCTCTACCCCGACTGCGCCGCATTGCGCGCGCGCAAGAGCGACAACCGCGATGGGCAGTTCTTTTACGGCCGCCGCGGATCGCCCACGCAATGGGCGCTCTCCGAAGCGCTTACCGCGCTCGAGCCGGGGGCCGCCGGCACCGTCCTCTATCCCAGCGGGTTGGCCGCGCTGGTCGGCGCGTTGCTGACGGTCCTGCGCAGCGGCGATGTCCTGCTGGTGGCGGACAATGCCTATGATCCCACGCGCAGCGCGGCCACGGGCCTGCTGAAGGATCTCGGCATCGAGCACCGCTTCTTCGATCCGCTCGACCATGAAGCCTTTGCCGGGGCATTCTGCGACCGCACGCGCGCGGTCATGCTGGAAGTGCCGGGCAGCCTCACGATGGAGGTCTGCGATATTCCCGCGCTTTCGGCCATCGCGCGCGGAAGGGGAGCCGTCAGCCTGATCGACAACACCTGGGCCACCGCGCTCGGATTTCCCGCTCTCGAGCATGGCTGCGATATCGCCATCACCGCGCTGACCAAGCATGTCGGCGGCCATTCGGACGTCATGATGGGTGCCGCCAGCGCGGGTGAACGCTGGTATCGTCGCTTGCGGCTTGGTGCGCAGCGGCTGGGCCACGTCGTGTCGCCTGACGATGCCGCGCTGGTGCTGCGCGGGCTGAGGACGATGGGCGTGCGTCTCGAGCGCCAGACCGCGACCGCGCTGGCGATCGCCGAATGGCTCGATGCGCGCAGCGAAGTGGCGCATGTGCTGTCGCCCCTGCTTCCCGGTGCGCCCGGCCATGACATCTGGCAACGCGATTTTACCGGCGGCTGCGGTCTGTTCAGTTTCGTGCTCAAGGGCGGCGACGATGCCGCGAGGTGCCGGCTGGTCGATCGGCTGGAACTGTTCGGCATCGGTTACAGCTGGGGCGGGTTCGAAAGCCTCGCCCTGCCGTTCGACGTCGAACCGGTGCGTTCTGCAATGCCCTGGCCCAAGCCGGGCTGGAGCGAAGCGGACCGCCATGGCATACGGCTGTCGATCGGGCTGGAAGACCCCGCCGATCTGATCGCCGATCTCGACCGCGGTTTCGCGGCGCTTAACGAAGGATAGACGTGCAAGGCGAAACCCCTCCCACCGCCGAACCGACCGCTGCGACACCTGCGGTCGAACAGGCATGGAACCTGGCCGAGCCGGTGGTCGAGGAAAGCTCTGTCGCCGCGGCCGAAGGCGCCAAGGAAGCGCTGAGTTCGCAGAGCGAGACTGTCGGCTCGGTCATCGACACGGTCGATACCGTGGCGCTGTCGTTCGGCGATTTCCGCATCTCGCTGTTCGACGTGCTGGTCGTTGCCGCGGTGATCGTAGGCATCCTGTTCCTTGCATGGTTTGCCAGCCGGATGAGCCGGCGCCTGGTCCGCCGCATGACCCGGCTCGACGAGGCGCAGCAATTGCTGGTCGAGAAGGTGATCACGATCATCGTCTGGGCCGCCGCCTTCTTCCTCGGCATCGACCTGCTCGGGATCGATCTGACTGCACTGGCGGTGTTTTCAGGCGCCTTCGGCCTGGCGATCGGTTTCGGCCTGCAGAAGACCTTCGGCAATCTGATCGCAGGGATCATCCTGCTGATGGACCGGTCGATCAAGCCGGGCGATGTGATCGCGGTGGCCGATCTGGCCGGCAACGAGAGCTTCGGCCAGATCCGCAAGATCGGTATCCGCGCGGTCTCGGTGACCACGCGCGACCAGCGCGAATATCTGATTCCGAACGAAAACCTGATGATCAACCAGGTGGAGAACTGGTCCTATTCGTCCAAGAACGTGCGGATGCAGGTGCCGGTCGGGGTGAGTTACGAAGCCGACATGAAGTTGGCCGAGGAACTGATGCTCGAGGCGGCGAAGTCCTGCGATCGGGTGCTGAGCGCGCCGCCGCCGACGGTCTGGATGAGCGAATATGGCGACAGCTCGGTCAATTTCGTGATCCATTGCTGGATTACCGACCCCGAGGACGGGGTCGGCAACGTGCGCAGCGCGGTGCTCAAGAAGCTGTGGTGGCTGTTCAAGGACAACGGCATCGAGATCCCGTTCCCGCAACGCGACCTGCATATTCGCGGCAGCGACCAGCTCGAGCGGCTGGCCGAGCTCATGGTGCAGGGGCGCAAGCCTGCGGGCAGCGCGAAAGAATAGGTTGCCGCGCGCACAGCGCCGGTTTCAAATCTCGCCTTCCTAGCCGGACACGCATTCTGATTGGCGCAACGGCCGTGCCCCTCGCATCTTGCGAACATGGCACAGACCGGAACCATCTATCTCGTCGGCGCGGGACCGGGCGATCCCGATCTCCTGACGCTGCGCGCTGCGCGGCTGATCGAGAGCGCGCGGGTGATCGTCCATGACGGACTGGTCGACCCTGCGATCCTCGCACTTGCGCGCGGCGATGCGCAGCTGATCAGCGTGGCCAAGCGTCGTTCGCATCACACCTTGCCGCAGGAAGAGATCAGCGAACTGCTGGTCCGCGTGGCCCGTTCGGGCCAGGACATCGTGCGGCTCAAGGGCGGGGACCCATTCGTGTTCGGCCGCGGCGGCGAGGAGGCCGAAGTCGCCCGCGCTGCCGGCGTTGCGGTGGAGGTGGTGCCCGGGATCAGCGCGGCCAACGGGGCCGCGGCGGCGGCGCAGATCGCGCTGACGCATCGCGACGCGTCGAGCATTGTCAGCTTCGTGGCCGGCCAGTGCAAGGGTCTGAAGGACCAGGACTGGGCGGGGCTTGCGGGCAAGGGCCGGACGCTGGTGATCTACATGGGCGTGAAGACCGCGCCGCAGATCGCCGAGAAACTGATGGAAGACGGGCTGTCGCCCGACATGCCGGTGGCGGTGATCGAGAACGGCACGCGCCCCGACATGCGCGTGCTGCGCGGCCTGCTCGCCGGGCTGCCCGATCTGGTGGAACATGAAAAGGTGGTCAGCCCTGCGCTGATCGTGATTGGTGAAGTGACCGCGCGCGACGATGTCGCCCTGGCGGTCGCCGCGCAGGAGGCGGCACGATGAGATTGCTTACCGGAAATGATTTGAAGACCGGCGCGGTGACCTGGTGGACCGGCAGCGACTGGTCGATCCATGTCGAGGATGCGGCCGATGTGGCAGGTAGCGAAGACGAGATCGCGCGCCGCGAAGAGGCCGCCCGGCGTGTCAATTCGCCTTATGCCGTGGACGCCGAACTGCAGGATGGCAGCCCCCGGCCGTCGCATATCAAGGAGCGCGTTCGTGCGCTTGGCCCGACCGTCCGTCCCGACCTGACCCTCAAGCCTGCCGATCCCGAAATCGGTAACTGGGTGATCTGATGTACAAATACGACCAATACGACCAGGCGATGGTCGATGCCCGCGTGGAGGAATTCCGCGACCAGGCGCGCCGCCGTCTCGAAGGCAAGCTGACCGAAGACCAGTTCAAGCCGCTCCGGCTGATGAACGGGCTCTATCTGCAGCTCCACGCCTACATGCTGCGGGTGGCGATCCCCTATGGCACTCTGAACAGCCAGCAGATGCACGCGCTGGCCGATATCGCGGACAAGTACGATCGCGGTTACGGCCATTTCACCACGCGGCAGAACATCCAGTACAACTGGATCAAGCTAGAGGATGCCGGCGATATCCTGGCCGATCTGGCCAAGGTCGAAATGCACGCCATCCAGACCAGCGGCAATTGCATCCGCAATATCAGCTCGGATCACTTTGCGGGCGCTACCGCGGACGAGGTGGTCGATCCGCGGCCCTATGCCGAGCTGCTGCGCCAGTGGTCGAGCTTCCATCCCGAATTCAGCTATCTGCCGCGCAAGTTCAAGATCGCGGTGATTGCCAGCGACACCGACCGCGCCGCGATGCGCTTGCACGATATCGGTATCCAGATCGTCGAGAACGATGCGGGTGAACTGGGCGCTGCCTTCTACGTCGGCGGCGGCATGGGACGCACGCCGATGATCGCGCCGTGCATCAACCCCTTCGTGCCGCTCGACCGGCTGGTCACCTATGCCGAGGCGTGCCTGCGGGTCTACAACCGCTATGGCCGCCGCGACAACAAGTACAAGGCGCGGATCAAGATCCTCGTCCACGAGATGGGCGCGGAAGAATACACGCGCCAGGTCGAGGCGGAATACGCCCACCTGCTGGAAGAAGGCGTCGAACCACCCTTCGCCGAGCTCGAACGGATCCGGACCTATTTCGAGGACCCGCTGTTCGAAGCCGGCGCAAGCGAGGAGATCGACCGCAGCGACCCCGATTTCGCCGTCTGGGTCGACCGCAACACGGTTGCGCACAAGGAAGCGGGCTATGTCTCGGCGGTGATCAGCCTCAAGCCGGTGGGCGGCATCCCCGGCGATGCGACTGCCGAACAGATGCGCCTGATGGCCGATCTGGCGAAGGATTACAGCTTCGACGAGCTGCGCGTGATGCACACGCAGAACATCGTGCTGCCGCATGTCCGCAAGGCCGATCTGCACGCGCTGTGGACCGCGCTCGACGAAGCGGGGCTGGGCAGCCCGAACCTCGATACGGTCGAGGACATCATCGCCTGCCCGGGGCTCGACTATTGCAGCCTCGCCAATGCCCGGTCGATCCCGATCGCGCAGCGCATTTCCGAACGCTTCGCCGCCAATGGCAAGACCGGGACGCTGGGCGAACTCAAGCTCAAGATTTCGGGCTGCATCAATGCCTGCGGGCATCACCATGCGGGCCACATCGGCATCCTCGGCGTCGACCGTAAGGGGGTGGAGAACTACCAGCTCCTGCTCGGCGGCAGCGAGGCGCAGGATGCCAGCCTGGCCAAGATCACCGGTCCCGGTTTCAGCGAAGACGGCATCGTCGACGCAGTCGAAACCGTGACCACCGTCTTCGAACGCGAACGCCAGGACGGCGAACGCTTTCTCGATACGTACCGCCGCATCGGCATGAACCCCTTCAAGGAGGCGCTCTATGGCTGAGACGCTACGCTATCGCGACGACCAACCGGTCGATCATCCCGCCGTGACGGTGGACGCTTTCGTCGACCAGTCGAATGCGCAGGCCGTCCGGATCGAACCGGGCGACGACACGCGTGAATTGCTGCCGCATCTTCAGCGGCTGGCGCTGGTCGAGGTCAACTTCCCCGCGTTTGGCGACGGCCGTGGCTACTCCTCGGCGCGGATGCTGCGCGAGGCGGGCTACGAGGGCGAATTGCGCGCGGTGGGCGACGTGCTGGTCGACCAGCTGGCCTATATGCGCCGCTGCGGCTTCGATGCGTTCGAGCCCGATCAGCAATTCGACATGGACGATGTGAAGGCCGCTTTCGAGCGATGGCCAGAAGTGTACCAGAACGCGGCGGACGACCGCACCCCGATCTGGACCAAGCGGCACCCATGAACCGTCTGCGCGCCATCGACCGGATCGACGTGGGTCCCCGTTTCACCGAGCAGGATGCGATTCGTCTCAACCGCATGTTCCGCGGGACCGAGACCGAGGAATGGCTGCGCGCGGTGATCGAGGGAAACCTGGTCGGCGATACCGCCGTGGTGTCGAGCTTCGGGGCCGAGAGCGCGGTGCTGCTGCATCTGATCGCGCAGGTCGATTCGACCGTGCCCGTGCTGTTCCTCGATACCGGCAAGCATTTCCCCGAAACGCTCGCCTACCGTGACGAGCTGACCGAGCGGCTCGGGCTCAACCGCGTCGATCTCTATCCCGAGATCGCCGATCTGCAGACGCGCGACGATACCGGGCTGCGCTGGTCGTACGATCCCGATGGCTGCTGCGAACTGCGCAAGGTCAAGCCGCTGGAAAAGGCGCTCGCCAATTTCGATGCCAGCTTCACCGGACGCAAGGCGTTCCAGTCGGCGACGCGCGCCAATCTGCCGCGCTTCGAAGTGGATTCGGCCGATGTGCAGGGCCGGCTCAAGATCAACCCGCTGATCGACTGGTCGGCAGAGGACATCGCGGCCTATTTCGAGACGCATGACCTGCCGCGCCATCCGCTGGTCGATCGCGGCTTTCCCAGCATCGGCTGCTCGCCGTGCACGCGCCAGGTCGGCGAGGGCGAAGACCCGCGCGCGGGCCGCTGGTCGGGCTGGGACAAGGTCGAATGCGGGATCCACAAGCCGGGCGAGGAACCCTTCCTCTGATCCGGTGGGCGGTGCTGGTGCCGGCTGGAGGATTCGAACCCCCGGCCTGATGATTACAAATCAACTGCTCTACCAACTGAGCTAAGCCGGCGCCCGCAAAGCGCGCCCTTTCGAGCAATCGCGCGCAAATGTCCAGAGCTTCAGAGCCAGCCGTTGTCGCGATACCACCGCGCTGTGGCGGCGAGGCCTTCTTCACCGCGTACGCTGGGTGACCAGACGGCTTCGGGCACTTTCATCGCCGACCGCGCGACCCAGTTGGGATGCGTCATATATCCCACCCTGTCTGCGGTAAGCCGGGCCTTGTCGCCGCGCACCATCCGGTCGACTTTCGCTGCCGCATCCAGCACGCTGCGGGGCAGGTGCGGCGCGAAGACCGGCCGCCCCACCGCCTTGCCGATCGCGCGCGCCAGTTCCTTGTGCGACCAGCCGCCTTCGCGCGCATCGTCGGGTTCGAAAACGCGGCGGCGCACCAGCGCGGGCGGGGCATCGACCAGCGCCAGCAGCAACCGCGCCAGATCGGTGACATGGATGATCGAACTCGCGCCGCCGGGCGGCAGCGGGACAAAGCCGAACCGTGCGCTGCGGAACATCTCGAAATAATCGACGTCGCGCGGACCGTAGACGCCCGGCGGGCGCACGATCGTCCAGTCGAGCCCGCTGGCCTCGACCAGCTTTTCCGCTCGCGCTTTCGAGGCGCCATAGGCCGACAGTCCGGGCTCGCGCGCCGAGAGCGAGGAAACGAAGACGAACCGCTTGGCGCGGCTGTGCCTGGCAGCGGCGATCAGTCTTGCGGTGCCGTCGACATTGGCCTCCTCGAACGCCGCGGGATCGGGCGCATTGGTCAGCCCCGCCACGTGGACGATCGCATCGCAAGGCTCGCACAATGCAGCCAGCGCGGCGGTATCGGACAAATCGCCAGCAACCCATTCGACATTGGCGCGCGGGGCCTGGGCGCGGCGGGTCAACGCGCGCACGGTCTCGTCAGACTGCGCCGCCTGGTCGAGCACGGCCTGGCCGACGAAGCCGGTGGCACCGGTCAGCGCGATCGTCACAGGCGCACCATGTGATCGCGGTGGACGACGGCGGCGCGCGGGGCATAGCCGAGCGTGCGTGCCTGCTGGTCTTCCCTCAGCCCCATGATCGCGCGGCATTCGGCAGCGGCATATTCGACCAGTCCCTGGCCAAGCCGTTCGCCTCCGGGGCCGTGCACTGCGACGAGATCGCCGCGGACGAAATCTCCCTCCACCGCGGTAACGCCAGCGGCCAGGACGCTTGCTCCGTTATCGAGCGCGGCCACGCACCCCTGATCGACCGTCACGCTGCCTGCCGGGGCCAGCCTTCCGCCGAGCCAGGCCTTGCGTGCGGAGGCGCCCGACTGCGGCACGAACACGGTGCCGCTGTCCTGCGCCAACGCGGCCGCGAAGGGTGCGGGCCGGGTGCCGTTGATGATCGCCAGCGCGATGCCCGCGCGTTCCGCGATGCGTGCGGCCTGCAATTTGGCGCGCATGCCACCCGAACCTAGGCCCGAGCCGGAATCGGCAGTGGCCATTGCCATGATCTCGGGCGAAACCCCGTCCACGCGCGCGATCCGCCGCGCGCCGGGCTCACGCGGATCACGGTCGAACAGCCCCTCAACGTCGGACAGCAGCAGCACCGCGTCCGCACCCGCCGCTTGCGCGATGCGCGCGGCCAGCCGGTCATTGTCGCCGAAGCGGATTTCCTCGGTCGCCACGCTGTCGTTCTCGTTCACCACCGGTACCGCGCCCGCGGCCAGCAGGCGTCCGAGCGTGGCGGAAACATTGAGATAGCGGCGCCGGTCCTCGAGATCGCCGAGCGTGACGAGCATTTGCGCGGCAGTGATATCCTGTGCGCCGAGCGCATCGGACCACAGGCGGGCGAGTTCCACCTGCCCGACCGATGCCGCGGCCTGCGCGTCGGCGAGGCTGCCCCGGCCGCCGTGAGGCAGGCCGAGCCGGGCGGCGCCCAGCGCGATCGCCCCCGATGAAACGAGCAGGACTTCGCAAGTCTGCCGCAACTCGGCGATTTCCGCCGCAAGCGAGGCCAGCCATGCGGTCCGCGCACGTCCCTTGTCGACCAGCAGGGCAGAGCCGACCTTGATGACAAGGCGGCGCGCCTGGCGCAGGTCGGAAAGGGCGGCGATGTCCATCAGCAGGGGACTAGCGGCTGCGGGCGGCGCGCGGAAGCCGTCTTGCCTTGCCGCGCTGTTACCGTGCCTTCACGGTCAGATCGGCGACCATTCCGGATTGCTGTCGTCGGACGAATCCTCGACTTCGACGGTCTTCGTCTCGGTCGAGGTGTGATCGGGCAGGTAGCCGAGCAGGGCATCGAGCAGTTCGCCGGTCCCGGCGCCGGTCGCACCCGAGATGGGAAAGACCTTGTCCGCCCCCGCGGCCAGCAGTTCCTCGGCGAAGGCTTCGCCCAGTTCCTGGTCGGCGAGATCGAGCTTGTTCAGCGCCACCACCTGCGGCTTGTCCGCCAGTTCGCTGCCGTAGGCTTCGAGTTCGGCATTGACCGTGCGATAGGCTTCGGCCGGATCATCGCCCGAAATGTCGATCAGGTGGATCAGCACGCGGCAGCGTTCGATATGGCCGAGGAAGCGGTCGCCGATCCCGGCGCCTTCGGCGGCGCCTTCGATCAGGCCCGGGATATCCGCAAGCACGAATTCACGGCCCTTGTGCGTCACCACGCCCAGCTTGGGGACCAGCGTGGTGAAGGCGTAATGGCCGACCTTGGCCTTGGCATTGGATACCTGGTTGATGAAGGTGCTCTTGCCCGCATTGGGCAGACCGAGCAGGCCGACGTCGGCCAGCAGCTTGAGCCGCAGCCAGACCCACATTTCCTCGCCCGGTTCGCCGGGCTGGTGCTGGCGCGGTGCGCGATTGGTGCTGGATTTGTAGCTGGCATTGCCGCGGCCGCCCATGCCGCCTTCGAGGAACACGAGCCGCTGGCCGACCTCGGTGAAATCGGCGAGCACCTCTTCCTTGTCCTCGCTGAGCACCTGGGTGCCGAGCGGAACCTTGACGACGAGGTCGGGTGCGCCGGCCCCGGTCCGGTCCTTGCCCTGGCCGTGATTGCCGCGCTTGGCCTTGAAATGCTGGGCGTAGCGGAAGTCGATGAGCGTGTTGAGGCCTTGGACGGCCTCGAACACGATGTCGCCGCCCTTGCCGCCATTGCCGCCGTCGGGGCCGCCATACTCGATATATTTTTCGCGGCGGAAGCTGACCGCGCCGGGGCCACCTGCGCCGGATTTCAGAAAGATCTTGGCTTGGTCGAGAAAGTGCATGGCGCGCCCTCTAGCCGCTTTCGCGGACATAGGCGAGGGCGCGCATGCTTATGGCGTATCAGTCGACGAAATCGTCCACCCGCTCGACGATGATCGCGGGGGCCATCCCGCCCGCAGCGCACATGGTGACAAGGCCGTAACGCTTGTTCTGGCGTTCGAGTTCGTCGACCATCGTACCGATGAGGATCGACCCGGTGGCACCGATCGGGTGGCCCAGCGCGATCGAGCCGCCGTTGACGTTGACCTTGTCCCAGTCGAGCCCGAGATCCTTGACGAATTTCGCGGCGACGACGGCGAAAGCCTCGTTGATTTCGAACAGGTCGATATCGTCGGTGGTGAGTCCGGCCTTGGCGAGCACCTTTTTCGCCGCGGGTACGGGGGCATTCAGCATCAGCGTCGGATCATCGCCCATATTGGCCGTGGCAACGATGCGCGCCCGGGGCTTGAGCCCGTGCTTCTGCGCATAGTCCTTGCTAGCGACCAGCACCGCGGCGGCGCCATCGACCACGCCCGAGCTGTTGCCGGCGTGGTGGAAGTGCTTGATTTCCACATCGGGGTATTTGGCATTCACCAGCCCGGCGAAGGTGGTGCCGCTCTTGTCGAGCGGGACATTGGCGATCTTGGCAAAGGCGGGTTCGAGTTCGGCCAGGCCTTCGCGTGTGGTCTGCGGGCGCGGATATTCCTCCTTGTCGAGCACGACATTGCCCTCGTCGTCCTTCACCGGGACGACCGACTTGTCGAAACGGCCTTCCGCGATCGCCTTGGCGGCGCGCTGCTGGCTGCGATAGCCGACTTCGTCGAGCTCCTCGCGGGTGAAGCCTTCGATCGTGGCAATCGCGTCGCCGCAGACGCCCTGGTGGCTCTGCGGGTGCGAGCGCATCAGGCGCTCGTTATGGCTGCCCATCATCGGCGGCTTGAGCCCGGCGGCCATCTTGTCCTTGGTCATCTGAGCGGTGAGGCTCATCATTTCGGTGCCGCCGGCAACGACGCAGTCTTCCATCCCGCTCATCACCTGTGCCGCAGCCAGCGCCACGCTGGTGATGCCGCCGCCGCAGAACCGGTCGAGCGTGGTGCCGCTGGAGGTCACGTCATAGCCTGCATCGAGCGCGGCCATGCGGCCCAGGTCGCCCGCCTGCATCCCGTCCTGCGTGCTGACCGACCAGATCACGTCGTCGACCGTCGAGGTATCGAGATCGTTGCGATCCTTGATCGCGGTGAGACAGGTGGCCGCGAGGTGCTGCGGGTGCATGTGGGCGAGCGCGCCCTTGCCCTGCTTGCCGATCCCGCGCGGGGTGCGGACAGCGTCGATGATATAGGCTTCGGCCATGGCTTCTGACTCCTCTCGTTTTGTCTTTTTATGCGGCGAATGCCGGTTGACGTTTGCGTAAACGTCGCGCAGCAAGGGCGCAAGACAAGTTTCGATTTGAAATGGGAGAGAGCGGCTATGTCCGAGGAAGTTCTGACGAGCGAAGAAGACGGCATTCTCGTCGTCACCATCAACCGGCCCGATGCCAAGAACGCGATGACCAAGGCCGCGGCCGAGGGGATCGCCGCGGCGATGGACCGCCTCGACAGCGACGACAATCTGCGCGTCGGCATCCTGACCGGCGCGGGCGGGACCTTCTGTTCGGGCATGGATCTCAAGGGCTTCCTGCGCGGCGAATCGCCCAGCGTCGAAGGGCGCGGTTTCGGCGGCGTGGTGCAGCAGCCGCCCGAAAAACCGCTGATTGCCGCAGTCGAAGGCTATGCGCTGGCGGGCGGGCTCGAACTGATGATCGCCTGCGACCTGGTGGTCGCCAGCGCCGCGGCCAAGTTCGGCATCCCCGAAGTGAAGCGCGGTCTTGTCGCCGCAGCCGGCGGCGTGATGATGCTGCCCGACCAGATCCCCGAACGGATCGCCATGGAACTGGCGCTGACCGGCGATTTCATCGACGCACCGCGCGCCTATGAGCTGGGCCTCATCAACCGCGTGACCGATGGCGATGCGCTGGCCGGGGCCAAGGAACTCGCCGCGCGGATCGTCGCCAACGGCCCGCTGGCGGTGAAGGTGTCGAAGCAGGTTATCAAGCAATCGCGCGGCTGGCCGATGGACGAACGCTACAAGCGCCAGACCCAGCTTATCGCTCCCGTCTTCGTGTCCGAAGACGCCCGTGAAGGCGCCGCCGCCTTCGCCGAGAAACGCGCGCCGAACTGGAAGGGCAAGTAAGACCCTTCGGCGCGTCACAAGAACATTCGAGAGGATCCGAGAGATGCCAGCAATCAACGTACCCCAGCCCGAGTTCATGGAAGACGAGGAGATCTCGATCTTCGCCGATGCCGTGGGCAAGTTCTACCAGCAGCACGCACCCGAAAAGCGCGTGCTCAAATGGCGCGAGGACGGCCAGGTCGAACGCGAATTCTGGAACGAGGCGGGCGAGGCCGGCCTGCTGGGCGTCTCCGTGCCCGAAGAATACGGCGGCCACGGCGGCGATTTCCGGCATGACATGGTGGTGATCGACCAGCAGGCGAAGCACGGCGTCGAGGGCTTCGCCGCCAGCCTGCACAACACGGTCATCCTGCCCTATCTGGTGCGTCACGGGACCGAGGAGCAGAAGAAGAAGTACCTGCCCAAGCTCGTCACGGGCGAACTGGTCAGCGCCATTGCCATGACCGAACCGGGGGTCGGCTCCGACCTGCAGAGCATCACCACCACTGCGCTCAAGGACGGCAACGGTTACCGCATCAACGGGGCCAAGACCTATATTTCGAACGGCCAGACGGCGGACTTCATCATCGTCGTCGCCAAGACCGATCCGAACGAGCGCGCCAAGGGCATCTCGCTGATGCTGCTCGAGACCGAGGGCGCCGAAGGCTTCCAGCGCGGCAAGAAGCTCGACAAGGTCGGGATGGACGCTGCGGATACCTCCGAACTGTTCTTCGACGATGTCTTCGTTCCAGCGGAGAACGTGCTCGGCGGCGAGGAAGGCAAGGGCTTCTACCAGTTGATGGGGGAGCTACCGCAGGAACGGCTGATCATCGCCATGGGCGCGATGACCGGGATCGAGAAGGCGCTCGAAGTCACCATGGACTTCGTCAAGAACCGCAAGGCGTTCGGCCAGACGATCTGGGACTTCCAGAACACGCAGTTCGTGCTCGCCGACCTCAACGCGCGCGGCACTGCGGCGCGGGTGTTCGTCAACGATTGCATCGCCAAGCACCTCAAGGGCGAGCTCGACGTGCCGACCGCGTGCATGGCCAAGTACATGGTCACCGAACTTCAGGGCGAAGTGGTCGACAAGTGCCTGCAGTTCCACGGCGGCGCGGGTTTCATCAACGATTACCCGATCGCGCGCATGTTCCGCGACAGCCGCATCACGCGGATCTTCGGCGGATCGAACGAAGTCATGAAGATGGTCATCGCCCGTTCGATGTGACCGCATCCTCCGGCGCGGCGGAGACCGGCTGCTTCAGTCGATCCCGCCGCGGCGGAGCATCGCGTCGATGCTGGCGACCTTGCGTTCATAGCGCGGATCGTCGGTCGCGCCGTAGCGCGCTGCGAATTGGGCATCGGTCAGCCCGTCGCTGAGCGCGAGCGCCGCTGCGGGCAGCAGGTCTTCGTCCTGCGCGCCCAGCAAGGCCGCGCGCGTGTCCGCCATCCGCTCCGGATCGGTCAGGCGCCGCGCGATCTTGATCCCCGATCGGTCGCTGGCGAGATCGACGAAGGAGAAGCCGCTCGGGTCCTTGGGAGCCAGCAGCGGATCGCTTTCCAGGCTGTCGGCCAGTTCCTTCCATTCGCCGATCGCCGCGCTGATGCTGCTGCCGGTGGTGGTCTCGAGCGCTGCCGACAGCGCCCAGTGTTTCGCCCAGTCCGCGCGGCCCTGCAGCGTCAGCGTGACCGGCCGGGCCGCGCAGGTGCCGATCGTGCCGTCGACACCGCCGAACAGTTCGGCCGCCTCGGGCCCGAGCGAGAACAGCGCAAGCGCAATGAGCGCGGCGGAATGCCCTTCGGGGCTGGGCTGCGAAGCCGCGAGCGCGCGGCGCAGTTGCTGCGCCAGCAGCGGGGCAGGCTCGCCGCGCTGCCGTTGGGCGAGCGCGCAGTAGATGGTGCCCACCATGTCTTCGTCGACCGCGGGAACGCCGGTCGTCCGGGCATGCGCGAGCAGGCTGCCCTGCGGCATGAGGACCCGCGCGGTGACGCTGTCGGGCCCGATCCGCATGCTGCGCACGATCGTGTCGATTGGCGGGAGGGTACCGCCCTGCGCGGCCATCCGGCGCTGGATCAGCGCCAGTCCCCATTGCGAGAACCAGTCGGGCAGGGGCAGCGCGCCGATCTTCACGGCGAAGGTCGGCAGCCCCTCGCTGGCCCCCGACGCCTGCGCGCGGATGTTGATCCAGCGGAAGAGCATGGGCCGGCTGCCGGTCAACGTGAGCACGCCATCCTCGACGCGCGCGTCGAAGCGGTTGGGCGCAAAGCCCTGCGTCACCATCGCCGAGGTCGCGGCCAGTTCGGCTTCGGCGAGCGTGAGTTCGACCGGCTCCCCCGTCGCCCGGCTTTGCCGCGCCTGATTGACGAGCGCGCGCGCGGCCGCGACCTGCTCTGCCGTGGCATGCCGGCTATCCGGTACGGCCGGTTCGGAACTGGTCAGGAGCAGCGCCAGCGCCAGCACGCCGCCCACGATCAGGGCGAGCGCGAGGCGCCAGCGATGCCCGCGGGTCGGGGGGGCGGACATGATGCGGTTTTCGGTCAGCTGGGGCCCGTCAGGCCTCCACCACCGTCTGTTCGATCGCCCCGAAGATCGAGTGGCCGTCGGCGTCCTTCATCTCGACGCGGACGCTGTCGCCGGGGACCATGAAGCGCGTGCTCGCTTCGCCTTTGGCGATAGTCTCGATCATGCGGATTTCGGCAATGCAGCTGTAACCGAGACCGCCTTCGGCCACCGGCTTGCCCGGGTCGCCGTCGGGGCCCTGGTTCGAGACGGTGCCCGAGCCGATGATCGTGCCTGCACCCAGGTCGCGCGTCTTCGCGGCATGCGCGACCAGTTCGGCGAGGCTGAAGGTGGCATCGACGCCGGCATTGGCGCGGCCGAAGGGCTGGCCGTTGTAGTCGACCATCAGCGGCAGATGGATGACGCTGCCCTGCCACGCATCGCCCAGCTCGTCGGGTGTCACCGCTACAGGGCTGAACGCGCTGGCGGGCTTGGACTGAAAGAAGCCGAAGCCCTTCGCCAGTTCGCCCGGGATCAGGCCGCGCAAGCTGACGTCGTTGACCAGCATCACCAGCTTGATGTGATCCGCTGCGCCATCCTTCGACACGCCCATCGGCACGTCGTCGGTGATCACCGCGATCTCGCCTTCCATGTCGCAGCCCCATTTGGTGTCGCCCAGCGGGATGTCGTCGCGGGGCGCGAGGAAGTTGTCGCTGCCGCCCTGGTACATCAGCGGATCGTGATAGAAGCTTTCGGGCACCTCGGCGCCGCGCGCTTTGCGGACCAGTTCGACGTGGTTGATATAGGCCGAGCCATCGGCCCACTGGTAGGCGCGCGGCAGCGGCGAATGCGCTTCGCGTTCGTGGAACCGCTCGCACGGCACCGCCTCATGTTCGACATCGGTGTACAGCGCTTCGAGCTTTGGCGCGACTTCGGCCCAATCGTCGAGCGCGGCTTGCAGCGTCGGCGCGATGTTGTCCGCCGCGCAGTAACGGGTGAGGTCCTTGGAGACGACCACGAGCTTGCCGTCGCGCGTGCCGTCCTTGAGTGTTGCGAGCTTCATGTCGGTTGTATCCTCTCGGGATTGTCGGGTTGGTTGTCCGGATGCGCGCGCTGGAACGCGGGCAGCGCGAGACAGGCGGTTTCGATCCGGGTGATGTGGGGCTTGTCGGCAAAGTCGAAGCCGAAACGCTGGGCGTTGTACACCTGCGGCAACAGGCAGACCTCGAACAGGCCGGGCCGCTCGAACAGGAAGTCGCCGCTGCCGAGCTGCGCCAGCCGTGCTTCGAGCGGGTCGAGCGTGCGCGCGAGCCAATGGCGGTACCAGATGCCGATCTCGTCCTGCGACTTGCCGTATTCCTTGGCGAGATACTTGAGCACCGGCAGGTTGAGCGGGGCGTGCAGTTCGGTCGCGATGGCATAGGCCAGTTCGCGGGCGAGATAGCGGTCACCGGCATCGCCGGGCAGCAGCGGCGCGTCGGGATAGGCTTCGTCGAGCCATTCGAGCTGCGCCATCGACTGGACATAGTCCTTGCCGTCGACCTCGAGCAGCGGGACCGAACCGAAGGGGTTGCGGCTGGTGAAGGCGGCGCCTTTCTGTTCGCTTTCGAGCAGGTTCACCGGGACGTATTCGTAGTCCAGCCCGTTCAGCTCGAGCGCGATGCGCAGGCGGTAGCTGGTCGAACTGCGATAGTAGCCGTGAAGGCGGATCATGATGCGGCTCCCGATGTCGCGCGGATGTTGGAACGGCCGAAGGCGCTTCCACGACATGGACCGCATGTTACACGGTCCAGGCGGAAAAAACCTGCCCCCTGCACACGCGGCCGGAGCCGGGTGCAAACGGGGCGGGTCGGGGTGCGGGGCATGGGGCCCCTGTGGCACATGGCCGGGCTGTAGGACAGGATCGCTCGCGCGCGAGGGGTCAAAACGCCGCGATCCCCGTGATAGCGCGGCCGAGGATCAGCGCATGGACATCATGCGTGCCTTCATAGGTGTTGACCGTCTCGAGATTCACCATGTGGCGGATCACCTGGTATTCTTCCGAAATGCCGTTGCCGCCATGCATGTCGCGCGACTTGCGCGCGATATCGAGCGCCTTGCCGACATTGTTGCGCTTGACGATGCTGATCATCTCGGGCGCGAACTTGCCTTCGTCCATCAGCCGTCCGACGCGCAGGCTCGATTGCAGGCCGAGCGAGATCTCGGTGATCATGTCGGCGAGCTTGAGCTGGTAGAGCTGCTTGCTTGCCAGCGGCACGCCGAACTGGTGCCGGTCGAGCCCGTATTGGCGCGCGGCGTGGAGGCAGAACTCGGCCGCACCCATCGCGCCCCAGCTGATGCCATAGCGCGCGCGGTTGAGACAGCCGAACGGACCCTTGAGGCCCTGCACTTCGGGCAGCAGCGCGTCCTCGCCCACTTCGACCTCGTCCATCACGATCATGCCGGTGGTCGAGGCGCGCAGGCTCAGCTTGCCTTCGATCTTGGGGGCGGACAGCCCCTTCATGCCCTTTTCGAGCACGAAGCCGCGAATGCCGCCGCCATGCGCCTCGCTCTTCGCCCAGACCACGAAGACATCGGCGAAGGGGGCGTTGGAAATCCAGGTCTTGGAGCCGGAAATGACATAGCCGCCATCGACCTTCTTGGCGGTGGTTTTCATCCCGCCAGGATCGCTGCCGGCATCGGGCTCGGTCAGGCCGAAACAGCCGATCAGCTTACCGCTGGCAAGGCCGGGCAGGTATTTCTTGCGCTGATCTTCCGAACCATAGGCGAGGATCGGATACATAACGAGACTCGACTGGACCGAGGCCATCGAACGATAGCCGCTGTCGACGCGCTCGATCTCGCGCGCGATCAGGCCATAGGCGACATAGCTGGCAGCCGCGCCGCCATATTCCTCGGGCACGGTGGCGCCCAGCAGGCCCGCCTCGCCCATCATCGGGAAAAGTTCGGGGTCGTCGACTTCCTTGCTGAAGTTCTCGATCACCCGCGGTTGCAATTCGCCCTGCGCAAAGGCGTGGGCAGCGTCGCGGATCATCCGCTCGTCCTCGGTCAACTGATCGTCGAGGTTGAAGGGATCGTCCCAGGCGAAAGGCACCATAGCGGCCATGTGGTCTCCTCTGTTCCACCCCAGCCACTGGCAGGGTTGCCCGCGCGGGGCAAGACCCGCGCGGGCAGCGAAGGTCACTTCACCAGCGGCAGCGCCTTGCGGCAATCTTCCGCGCATTCGCGGCACATCTTGGCACACAGCGAGCAGTGCGGATTGTCATGGCTCTCGCACTCGGCGGCACAGGTTTCGCAGGCGGTGATGCAGGCTTCGAGCTGGGCCCGCAGCACGTCGATATTCTGCGCGGTGCGGCGGACGGCGAGCCGCGCGGTCGCAGCGCAGACATCGGCGCAGTCGAGGCAGTTGCGGATGCACTGCGCCATGTCCATGTCCTCGGCCACGCAGGCATCGGCGCAGCTGGTGCAGAACAGCGAACACAGCATTGCATGGCGTGCGGCAGTGACCAGTTCCTCGGTCTCGTCCTCGACCTGCGGGTGTGCGGCGATCATTGTGGGGAGCGACATCGGCATTTCCTTCCTTGAGAATATTGCGTTCGTTCAAGGAATGGTTCGTCGCCGCGCAATGTTCCGGCAATGGCGGGCGAAACCCGCCCGCTGCGGTCAGGCGTGCGCGGCGGCGCGCTGAATCGAGTCGATCACGGCAGCCGGCGGGCAGGGCTTGGCCAGCGCTTGCGCCCGCGGGAAGCGAAGCGCCACCTCGGCGGGGGACAGCTGACCCGAATGGAAGATGACCGGCACGTTTTCCGCCATCATCTGTTCGGCCAGCGGATAGACGATGCCATCGCCTAGCTGGACGTCGAGAATTGCGATATCGGGTTTGGACTTCTGGTAGGCCAGCATGGCCGACGACAGATCGTCATACGGCCCTTCGACCATGTAGCCCGCTTCTGCCACCGTATCGCACAGATCGTAACCGACGATCAGTTCGTCTTCGGCGACGAGTACTCGTAGTTGACGACTCATCTGACCTCTCCTCGACTGCGGACCCACGTAACCAAATACCGCAGCCGGAAATCGGTTCCCGGTCGCGTCAGCTGAGTTTCCCGAAGCGGTCGGCGAAACCGGCTTCGTCGCCAGCGGCGAGCATGGCTGCCTGGCCGACCCAGTCGTCGCGCCGGATGCGGCCCTGGAAGCGGCCCATCTGCGCATCGACACGTTCGATTTCGGCGTCGTCCCACGCGGCGATCTGCGCGAAGGTGGTCACGCCCATGCCGCGCAGCGTGGCCGACAGCTTCGGACCCAGCCCCTTGATACGGGTCAGATCGTCGCCGCCAGCCGGAGCCGATGCGGTTGCGGGCGCTGCTGATGCGGGTGCCGGAGCCGGAGCCGGAGCTGGGGTTGCGGCGCGGGCATTAGCTGCCTGCTCCGTCGTGGCACCGCCGGCCGGCACGCCGGCCGCGGGCTGCATCGGGGTCGCCGCCGGGGCGCTGTCGATCAGCGCCTTGTTGCGCTGCGCCGGGGCGGCGCCGTCGTCGAGCACGTCGCGACTGGTGCTGGTGACGCGGGTCTTGCGCGAGCTGTTGAACAGGTACCATGCGATCACCAGGCCGAGCAGCAGCGCGGCGACGATCAGCGGCCAATAGGTCTGGAGCAGTTCGCTCATGGTCTAGTCCTCTTGTTGGTCGTGGCGGCCCCACAGCGCCCAGCCGATGCCGATCCCCGCACCGTAGGCGGCGACCATCAGCGCGGCCAGTTCGAACCATAGCGGCATGTCAGCGGGCTCCCGGCGTGTCGACGGGGGTGGGACGGAGCGGTTCGGTGCGGATCACCGAGAATTCGATGCGGCGGTTGGCCGGGTCGCTGGGGGCCAGCCCCTCGACCGGCTGGCTGGAGCCGACCCCGCTGGCGCGCAGCCCGTCGCGCGGGATGCCGCGCTCGATCAGCGCCTGCCGCACCACGCGCGCGCGTTCCATGCTCAGCGCCAGATTGCCGGGCTCGGTGCCCGCCTTGTCGGTGTGGCCGGTGATCGCGATGATCGAGCCGAGGCACGGCCGGAGCGCGTCGGCAACTTCGTTGAGCAGCTTGCGGCTCGACGGCAGCAAGGCGCTGCTGCCTTCCTCGAACCGGATCGAACGGGTGCGCAGCAGCCCTTCGACGTCTTCCTGGCAATGCAGCGGCTGGTAGGTCGGCTCGTCGCTTTCGGCGCGCACCGTCCCGTCGCTCCAGGTCACGCCGCCGACGCCGGGAATGTCGTAGACTTCGCGCGCCACGCGCGTGCGGACGCTCTCGTCCAAATCCTCGCCGCCGCTCAGCAGCGGGTGGCGCGAAAGCGACCCGGTGGCGCTGGCGAAACGTGCGGTGACCCCCGTGCCGCCCGCTTCGGCAATCGCTGCGGCGGACTGCGTTTCGAGCCGGTCTATGAAGTCGGCCGCCATTGGCTCGGCCAGTGCATAGCCGGCGAGGCCGGTCGCCATGGCACCGGCAAGCATGACAAGGGGAGCACGGATCGACATGGGCTGGCTCTTAGCCGCCAGCCGCCCCCCCTGCCAAGCGCCCTGCGCGCGGTTATTCCAAACCCTCGGCGGTCATCACCAGCTGGAGGAATTCCTGCCGCCAGAAATCGCGCTGCGGCCCGGCCAGCGCGGCGATCTGCGGATAGGTATAATCCGCCAGCAGCGGGTCGCCGCGCAGTTTCTGGCCGAAGGCGGCGACCGCGCTGGCGAAGGCGAAATCGCCGCGCGGCACCGCGTTTGTCGCGAGCGCGGAGGCGGGCAGGGCGTAGGTCAGCAGCTGCGAGGTATCGCCATCGGGCCGCTTGTAGCGCAGCTTCACATAGGCCGCCTCGCTCGCCAGTTCGCGGGCGCGGTCATCGACCATGTCCTCGTAACGCCGCGCGGGCACCCACCCTTCGCCGCCGGCGGGGATCACTTCATACAGCGCGGTGACCTGGTGGCCCGCGCCGATATCGCCCGCATCGACCGCGTCATTGTCGAAGTCCTCTTCGCGCAGCACGCGGTTTTCATAGCCGACGAGGCGGTACTGGCTGACAACCGCCGGGTTGAATTCGACCTGGATCTTTACGTCCTTGGCGATGGTGAACAGCGTCGCGCCCATTTCATCGCCGAGCACCTTGCGTGCTTCCAGCGCGCTGTCGATGTAGGAATAATTGCCGTTCCCGTTGTTGGCGACCTGTTCCATCATCGCATCGTTGAGATTGCCGCGGCCGAAGCCGAGCACCGACAGCGTGACGCCGCTTTCGCGCTTCTTCTCGATCAATTCGACCAGCGCCTCGCGATCCGAAGTGCCGACGTTGAAATCGCCATCGGTCGCCAGGATCACGCGGTTGACGCCGCCCTCGATGCGGTTGGCCTCGGCCACGCGGTAGGCCAGCTCGATCCCGGCACCGCCCGCGGTCGACCCGCCGGCATTGAGCTGGTCGAGCGCGTCCTTGATCTTGCGTTCGTCATTGGTCGGTTCGAGGACGAGGCCCGCGGCACCCGCGTAAACGACGATCGAGACGCGGTCCTCCTCGGTCAGCTGCCCGGCGAGCTGGCGCATCGCCGTCTTGACCAGGGGTAGCTTGTCGGCGCTGCCCATCGATCCCGACACATCCAGCAGGAAGACGAGATTGGCGGCGGGGCGTTCCTGTTCGGGCAGCTCGTATCCGGCCAGCCCGATGCGCACCAGCCGCGCGTCGGCATTCCACGGGCTCACCGCGACATCGGTGTTGACCGTGAACGGCTGGTCGAGGCTTTCCGGCCGGTCGTAGTCATAGCGGAAGTAATTGATGAATTCCTCGGTCCGCACCGCGCTCTTGGGCGGCAGCGCGCCATCGGAAATGAACCGGCGGGCATTGGTATAGGCGCCGGTGTCGACATCGACCGAGAAGGTCGAGACGGGTTCGCTGGCGACCAGCTTAACCGGCGACACGTCCTCGCCGTCATACTGCTCGCGGCTGGGCGGGCTGGGCACGAAGACCGGCGGGAAATAGCGATAGCCCGGTTCGATGACCGATGTTTCGGTGGATGGGGTCGCCGCGTCGGCACGAACTCGGGACCCCATGACGATAGGTGATGGGCTGGCCATATGCGCTGACGGAGGCGGCGGCGGGGGAGGAGGTGGTGGCGGCGGCGGCGTGCGGCCCGCTTCGGTCCGATCGGCCTTGCCGCTGGCGATGATGACGGTATCGCCATCGGGCTGCGTGGCGCAGCCGGCGATCAGCGCAGCTGCTGCACAAGTGACGGTAAATCTTGCGAAACGCATGGGCAGTCCTCCCCTTCCTTGCGAGTGCTCCACGCTACCCGTTCGTGGGGTGAATACCTACTGAACGTGTCTTATCCGCGACGAACGGTCAGATGCGCTCGGGCTCTTCCTTGTCGAGATTGCGGCGGAACAGCACCCGGTCCTCGGGGCCGAACCCGCGCTTCCAGATGATGATGCCATAAACGCCGAGGATCGCCGGTATGCCCACGATCAGCTCGGCCCATTCGGGCAGCTGCGTCGCGCCCCAGCCGACCAGCACGGCAGGCGCCACGGCCCACACCAGCGGCCAGCGGAAGGTGTTGATCGACTGGCCAAGAATGCGCGAGAGCAGCATCGCCTTGACCAGGCTGGCAGTGCCCAGCGCCAGCATCAGCGCGATTGCCGCGGCGGCGGCCTTGTACGGCTCGCCATAGCCGCCCGCGACCATCGCTTCGATCAGCACCACGGTAAGCACGGCCTGCAGCGCGATCGTGCCGATCGAGATCCACAAGTTCCGGACCCGCGCGACATAGACGAGCACCGCTTCGGACACGACCGCGGTCGCGGCGACCACTTCGGCCACCAGCAGGAAGGCAAGCGCCCCGGTGCCGCCGACGAATTCGGGCCCGACAAGGCCCATCACCGCTTCGCCGGGGACGCCGAGAGCCAGCGCGATGCCGGCCTGCATGGCGACGATCCAAAATCCGACCTGGCAGATCTGGCTGGCAATCGCCTGGTAATTCTGGGTCTTGAGGTTCTTGGTGATGACGGGGCCGAGGATCGGCTCGAAGCTGGTCTTGAGCTTCTGCGGCAGGCTCGCGACCTGCTGCGCGATGTAATAGACGCCCACCGCGGCGGGCGCGGCAAACAGGCCGAGGATGAAGATGTCGACGCGCCTCGTGCCCCATTCGATTGCGTCGGCCGTCGCCAGCGGCAGCGCGCGCATCGTCAGCCGGCCCATATAGACCGGATGCGGCCGCCAGCCGCGCGGGCGGCCATAGCTGCGGAAGAAGGCCCACAGCCCGGTAGCGAGCCCGGCGTAGATCGACGCGAGATAGGCCAGCGCGAGCCCCGAATCGCTGACCACCGGAAGGAAATAGAACACCCCGGCCATGATCGAGATCGTCCACGGTTCGATCACCGCCCGCGCGCGCACGGTGGTGGCGATATCGTATTTGTAGGCCTGCGCGGCGAGGACGATTTCGGTCAGCGCATAGGCGGGGATCGCCAGCACGATGAACCGGTCGAGCTCGGTATATTCGCCGCTGGGAAACAGCGGGGCGGGGACGAACCAGAAGAACGCTGCCGCGAGGCCCGAGAACAGCAGCGCCAGCAGCATGCCGTCATAGACCAGATTGGCGGGATGGCTGTCGTCGCCGTCGGCGAGCCGCTGCGCCAGTCCGCGCTTTTCGCCCATCGCGCACAGCAGCGCGACCAGTTCGACCACCACCAGCGCCGAGGCGAAGCGGCCCAGCGCATCGGGGCCGTAAAGGCGCCCGGCGATGAACAGGAAGGGCAGCCGCGCGACCAGCCGCAGGATGAAGCCAAAGAAGTTCTGCCTTCCGCCCTTGGCCAGCGCGGAAAGATCTTCGTCCGGTTTTGCGTCGGTCACCCGGGGTGGCCCTGTTCGGCGCGCAAGGGCCGGGCGAGCAGGTCGGATACGACGGCGCGCGGGTCGTCGCCTTTCAGCAGGCCGTAGACGGCGGTGACGATCGGCATGGCGATGCCGTGCCGCGCGGCCAGTTCGACTAGCACCGGCGCGGTATGCGCGCCTTCGGCCACGGTTTTACGGTCGGCCATCAGCTCGCTCGCCTTGCCGCCTTCGCCCAGCGCGACGCCGAGCGAGAAATTGCGGCTCGAGGTCGACGAACAGGTCAGCACCAGATCGCCCAACCCGCACAGCCCGGCCAGGGTTTCGGCGCGTGCCCCCAGCGTTTCGCCGAAGCGCAGCATCTCGGCATAGCCGCGCGCGATCAGCGCCGCGCGCGCATTCTGCCCCAGGCCCAGGCCGTCGACCACGCCGCAGGCGATTGCGAGCACGTTCTTGACCGAACCGCCGATTTCGGCGCCGATCACGTCGTCCGAATAATAGGGCCGGAATGCCGGCCGCGCGATGACGGGGGAAATGCGGTCCCACTGCGCTTCGCCCCCGGCACAGGCCAGCGTAACCGCAGTGGGCAGCCCGGCAGCCACTTCATGCGCGAAGGTCGGGCCCGACAGCACTGCGATCGCGCTGCCGGGTGCGGCATCCTGTGCGACGTGGTTCATCAACTGGCCACTGCCGGCCTCGATCCCCTTCGAACACAGCACCAGATCGCGCGGATGCGCGGGCATCGAAGCCAGCACGCTGCCCGTATGCTGCGCGGGGGTAACCACGAGCAAGGTATCGAGCGCGCCGAGTTCGGCCAGATCGCCGGTGGCGCGGATCGTTTCGGCCAGCGTGGCAGTGGGAAGGTAGATCGAATTGGTGCGCGCGGAATTGATCTCGGCGACCAGTTCGGGTTCGCGCGCCCAGATCAGCACCTCGCGCCCGTCGCTCGCCAGCATCTGCGCCAGCGCGGTGCCCCATGCGCCAGCGCCGAGGACGCCGACGCCGCTCACGCCTTCACCCCGGCGCCGCGCACCGGTTCGGCCGCAGGGTCGAGCGGCCAGCGCGGCCGCGCGGAAATGTCGAGCGGGTCGTCCTGCCCCAGCCGTTCGATGCCCGCCCAGGCGATCATCGCGGCATTGTCGGTGCACAGCTTGGGCGGCGGCGCGGCAAAGCGCATACCATGCGCGGCGGCAAGCTGTTCGAGCGCAGCGCGCACCGTGGCATTGGCCGCCACCCCGCCGGCCACGACCAGCGTATCGACATCGTCCATGCCCGCCAGCGCGATACGCAACCGGTCGGTTACGCAATCCACCGCTGCCTGCTGGAAGCTGGCGGCAGTATCGGCGATTTCGTATTTGCCGCTTTCGTAGGCGCGCAGGACCGCGCTCTTGAGGCCGGCAAATGAGAAATGCGGTTCGCCGCTGCCGACCATCGGCCGGGGCAGCGGGACGGCTGCGGCATCGCCGTCCTTCGCGGTGCGCTCCACCGCGGGACCGCCGGGAAAGCCGAGGCCGAGGATCTTGGCGGTCTTGTCGAAGGCTTCGCCCAGCGCATCGTCAATCGTGGTCGCCAGCCGGCGATATTCGCCCACGCCGTCAACGCGCAGGATCTGGCAATGCCCGCCCGAAACCAGCAGCAGTGCATAGGGAAAGGCGATGCTCGCGTCCGCGAGGCGGGGGCTCAGTGCATGGCCTTCGAGATGGTTGATCGCGATCAGCGGCGTGTCGCTCGCCATTGCCAGCGCCTTGGCACTGACCAGGCCGACCATCACCCCGCCGATAAGCCCGGGGCCGGCAGTCGCGGCGATCGCGTCGCACTCGTCCAAGCCGATACCCGCATCCTGCAACACGCCCTCGATCATCGGGGCGAGCCGTTCGGCATGCGCGCGCGCTGCAATCTCGGGCACCACACCGCCGAAGGGGGCGTGCTCGGCATCCTGTGAGGCGATCCGCTGCGCCACGATCCGGCGATCGCTGTCGACCAGCGCGACCGCGGTTTCGTCGCAGGAGCTTTCTATGCCGAGAACCAGTGCCATCCTGCTTTCCCTTAGCGCCATGGCTCGCTAGGGCAAGCCGACCCTATGCCAGCCCAACCTCTCATCCGTCTCGGAACCCGCCGTTCTCCGCTTGCCATGGCACAGGCGCACGAGGCGCGCGCGCGCCTGTGCGCCGCGCATGGCTGGGACGAATCGGCGGTCGAACTGGTCCCGGTGGTCGCCAGCGGCGACCGCATCCAGGACCGCCCGCTTGCCGAAATCGGCGGCAAGGCGCTGTGGACACGCGAACTCGACCAGTGGCTGGTCGAGGGACGAATCGACGGCGCGGTCCATTCGATGAAGGATGTCGAGACGCTGCGGCCCGAAGCGATCGCTATCGCCGCGATCCTGCCGCGCGCCGACAAGGCCGACCGCCTGCTCGGCGCGCAGGCGATTTCCGACATCCCTGCCGGCGCGCGGATCGGCACCAGCGCCCCGCGCCGTGCCGCGCAATTGCTGCATCTCCGGCCCGACCTTGCCGTGGTGGGCATTCGCGGCAATGTCGCCACGCGGATGGCCAAGCTCGAGGCGGGCGAAGCCGATGCGACCTTCCTCGCCGCCGCCGGGCTCGACCGGCTGGGCGAAGACAGCGTCGGCGTGCGGCTGGACCCGGCCGAATGGCTTCCCGCCCCCGCGCAGGCCGCGATCGGGATCGAGTGCCGCAGCGGCGATGCGCAGACGCGCGCGATGCTGGCGGCGATCGACGACGCGCCCAGCCATGCGGAAGTGGCTGCCGAACGGCGGTTGCTCGAAGGGCTGGGCGGGTCGTGCAGCAGCCCGATTGCGGCGCTGTCGCGCAGCGGCGATGGCCGGATCACGCTGACGGCGGCGATCTTCAGCCCCGATGGCGCCGTCCGCATCGACGGCGAGGCTGAATTCGCCGCGGGCGACGATGCTGCGCCGCTGGCGCTGGCGCGCGACCTGCTGGCGCGCGCACCTGCGGCCGTGACCGAACATTTCGGACCGATATCGTGAAGCCGCTGTTCCTGATCCGCCCCGAACCCGGCTGGTCGGTCAGCGCCGAAACCGCGCGCGCGATGGGGCTCGATGTGCATGGCGCGCCGCTGTTCACGATCGAGCCGGTGGCCTGGGATGCGCCCGACCCCGCCGATTTCGACGGCCTGCTGGTCGGCAGCGCCAACACCTTTCGCCACGGCGGCAAGCAGCTGGCGAAACTCACCAAGCTGCCGGTCCACGCGGTGGGCGAGGCGACCGCCGATGCGGCGCGGGCGGCGGGGTTCCTGATCGGCCGCACCGGGCGCGGCGGACTGCAGAACCTGCTCGACGAACTGAGCAAGCGCGAATTGCGACTGCTGCGCCTTGCCGGCGCGGACCGCGTGACGCTGCGCCTGCCCGACGGGATCAGGGTCGAGACGCGCACCGTCTACCGCGCGGTGCCCGAGGGGCTGGCCGAGGAAGACCGCGAATTGCTGCGCGGCGGCGGCGTGGTGGCGCTGCATTCGGGTGCCGCGGCCGAGCGGCTCGGCGTCGAATTCGACCGCCACAAGCTCGACCGCGCCCGCGTCGACCTCGCGGTAATCGGTCCGCGCGTCGCGGAACTGGCCGGCGAGGGCTGGCGCTCGGTCTCGGTAGCCGACGCCCCTGGCGACAGCGAGCTACTGGCCTTGGCGGAAGCTTTGTGTCAGACCGATGCATAACGATAATACGGCGCCCCGGCAGGGCGACCGGGTTCGCGGAACGGAACAGATGGACACTTACACCAGCTCCCGGCGCAAGGGGCCTTCGGCAAGGCCGGTGATGATCGCCGTGATCGCCAGCTTCGTGCTGGGCGGGGCAGTGGCGGGCTATGCGGTCTATTCGCTGAGCGACCGCGCGGAACCACAAGCGGGCGCCGCTGCGGATGACGAGCCCCAGGTGCTGGCCAGCCCGGCGGTAGATCCTTCGCCCACGCCCAGTGCCACCGCCAGCCAGGCCGCGCAGGAAGCGGTCGAGCGCGTGGCCGAACAGCAGGGCGGGCTCGACACCCGGCTGGCGGCGGCCGAACAGCGGTTGGCGCGGCTGGACCTGCAGGCCGAGGCCGCAGCCGGCAACACCGCCCGCGCCGAAGGGCTGCTGATCGCTTTCGCCACCCGCCGCGCGCTCGAGAAAGGCGCCGAGCTCGGCTATCTGGCCGACCAGCTGCGGCTGCGCTTCGGCGATGCCATGCCCAATGCGGTCGACACCATCATCCGCACCAGCCGCGATCCGATCACGCTCGACCAGCTGATCGCGCGGCTGGAAGGCCTCTCGCCGCAGCTCGCCGCACCGAGCGAACGGGACGGGTTCGCGCGCTTCAGCGAAGAATTGTCGCAACTGTTCGTGATTCGCCGCGAAAGCGCGCCATCGCCGCAGCCCCAGCGCCGGCTCGACCGCGCGCGGCTGTTCCTCGAAAGCGGGCGGACCGATTCCGCGATCGCCGAAGTGCGCAACCTGCCAGGGGCTGAAAGCGCCGAGGGCTGGCTGCGCGATGCCGAACGCTATGCCGCAGCGCAGCGGGCGCTCGACCTCATCGAAACCGCTGCCGTGCTCGAACCGCGCCGGTTGCGCGACGGGGCGGGCAACCGCGTCGAACAGCCGAGCCCCGCCGAAGAGGGCTAGGGCTTCAGGCCTTGAGCAGTTCGGGCAGCTCGCCCGAGACGCCGCGCGCCTCGTTCATGAAGAAGCCCTTGAGCCAGCTGGTGCGCTGGATCCCGGCCATGCCGAAGCGGCGCAGCGCGCTGGCGGTTTTCCCTCGAATGCCGAAAATGCGCGTGAGGCTGTCGGTCGCGCCCATCACCATCAGCGAATCGAGTGCGCGCCATTCCTCGTATTTCTTGAGCACCTGCGCATCGCCCAGATCGAGGCCGAGCCGCAGCGCTTCATCGAGCACCTCGACCAGCGCGCCGACATCGCGCAGACCAAGGTTGAGACCCTGGCCCGCGATCGGATGCATGCCGTGCGCGCTGTCGCCGACCAGCGCGAGCCGGTGGTCGACGATTCTTGCGGTATGCTGGAAGCTGAGCGGCCAGGACGAGCGCGCGCTGTTGAGCGTCAGCTCGCCCAGCAGGTCCCCCATCCGCTTGTGCACTTCGGCGAGAAAGGCGCGATCGGACAGCTTGAGCACGCCCGCCGCGTCCTTCTCGTCGACGGTCCACACCAGCGCGCTGCGATGCTGGCCATCGGGCCCGTCGAGCATGGGCAGCAGCGCAAAGGGGCCTTCGGGATAGAAGATTTCCCACGCCACATTGTCATGCGGCTTGCTGTGATCGATCCCGGCGATCAGCGCGCGGTGGCTGTAATCCCAGCTGGCCATCTTGAACCCGGCTTCCTCGCGGCTGGGCGAGCCGCGGCCTTCGGCGCCGACCATCAGCGCGGCTTCGAGCACGCGTCCGTCGCCCAGCGTGGCGGACACGCCGAACTCGCCGCGATCGCGCGCGGTGACTTCGACCGGCGCGTGCCATTCGATCAGCGGTTCGCTGGCCGCGGCTTCGTGGACTGCGAGCCGCAGCTGGCGATTGGCGAACATTCGCCCCAGCGTGCCTTCATGCGGTTCGGGGCGGAAATCGAGCCGGCCGGGCTTCATCTGGTCGAGCACCGCGATGGCGGCGATGTCGCAGCCATGCGGTTCGAGCGCCTGTTCGAGCCCGATATGGCGGAACAACCGCCAGCTGGCAGTCGATATGGCCGAGGCCCTTCCGTCGAACCCTTCGGCTGTCAGGCTGGCCGGATCGGCGCGGTCGACGAGGTGGCTCGAGAGCCCCTTTTTCGCCGCGGCCAGCGCCAGGGTCATGCCCACCAGGCCGCCGCCCAGGATCAGCAGGTCTCGCTTGTCTGTCATGGGGCCAATCCCTAGAGCCTGCGGCGTGACCGAGGCAAGGATAATGGAACGGGTCGGCCTGTGGCTGGCGCTGCTGGCGCTGGCCTTTGCAGGCCCGGTCCTTGTGACCCCTGCGTCTGCCCAGGGGCCCGGCAGCGACCGCATGCCGGTCGAACTGGTCGCCGAAGGCATGCCGCAGCCGGGCGGGCGCTGGATGGTCGCGCTGCATTTCACGCCCTCGACACCCGAATGGCACGGCTATTGGTCGAACCCGGGCGATGCCGGGCTCGGCATGCAGCTCGACTGGGAACTCCCCGCGGGCTGGAACGCGGGCGAGCCGCTCTATCCGCTGCCGCAGCGGCTGGTGATCGGCGCGTTGATGAACCATGTCTATGAAGGCGATTACGCGGTGCTCGTGCCCATCACGGTGCCCGAAGGTGCAGCGCTTGCCGGCGCCGGGACGATCGGGCTGACCGCCAGCTATCTGGCCTGTACGGATACGATCTGCGTTCCGCAGCAGGCGCGCATGACGCTGGATCCCGCGCGCGCCGTCGCCGATCCGCGGTTCGGTGAATGGCGCGCCGCCATCGTCCCTCCGCTCGACAGCGCGGCGCGCTTCGAATTCGCGCGCGACCGCTTGCGGATCGGCATTCCGATCCCCGCGGCGACGCAGCTCGGCGCGCCGCACCTGTTCCTCGCCACCGCCGAACTGGGCGGAGACGACCGGCCGGTCTATACCGGCGCGCAGACCCTCCGCCGTGAAGGTGACCTGCTGGTGGCCGAAATCCCGCTCGAGCAGCGGCCGCTCCCGCCGGGCGTCGATGCCGCCGGCGCGCCGCGACCGGAAACTATCGCGGGCATTCTCGATCTGGGCGATGGCCGCGGCGTGCGCTTTGCCGCGCAGCCGGGCGATGTTCCGCTCGAGGGTGTGGCGCCGCTGGAAGGCGGCAGCGACGCATCGCTGTGGCAATTGCTGCTGGCAGCGCTGGCGGGCGGCCTGCTGCTCAACATCATGCCCTGCGTCTTTCCCATCCTCAGCCTCAAGGCGCTGGCGCTTGCCAAGGCCGGGGGCGATGCGCGTGCTGCGCGCAGGGATGCGCTGGCCTATACCGCCGGGGTGGTCTTCGCCTGTGCGGCGCTGGGCGGCGCCATCCTGCTGCTGCGCGCAGCGGGCGAGCAGATCGGCTGGGCGTTCCAGTTGCAGGAACCGCTGGTGGTCGCCGCGCTGTTCCTGCTGGCGCTGGCGATTACCGCCAATTTCCTCAGCCTGTTCACGATCCCCGGTTTCGCGATTTCGGGCGGCGCGCCGTCGAGGGGCGGTTCCTTCTCGACCGGGCTGCTGGCCGCCTTTGTCGCCACCCCATGCACCGGGCCGTTCATGGCGCTGGCGCTGGGCGCGGCGCTGGTGATCGAACCGTTCCATGGCCTGCTGGTGTTCGTCGCGCTGGGTGCCGGGCTGGCGCTGCCCTTCCTGCTGGTCGGCTTCGTCCCGGCGATCCGCCGCCGCCTGCCGCGGCCCGGCGCCTGGATGGAGCAATTCCGGCGCTGGATGGCGCTGCCCATGGGGCTGACGGCAGCCGCGCTCGGCTGGCTGGTATGGCGGATCGGCGGCGGCGAATGGCTGGCGCTGGTGCTGGTACTCGGCGCAGCGGCAATCGGCGGGCTGGCGCTGATCGGCCTGTTCCAGCGGCGCGCCCGCGGGGGAACGCTGCCGCTGTTCGCAGCCTTGCTGGCGGCGCTGGCACTGGGGCTCGCCCTGCTACCCGAACCCGAAACACCGGTCGGCGAGGCGGGCGCGAGCCTGCTCGACCCGGTCGCCTTCAGCGACGCCGCACTGACAGAGGCGCGCGGGTCGGGGCGGCCGGTGTTCGTCTGGTTCACGGCCGACTGGTGCGTCACCTGCAAGGTCAACGAACGTGTCGCGATCGAGCGCGAGACGACCCGCGCCGCGTTCGAGCAGGCGGGCGTTATCGCGATGCGCGCCGACTGGACGCGCCGCGACGAGGAAATCTCGCGCATGCTCACGCGGCAGGGGGCCGCGGGCGTCCCGCTCTACCTGTGGTACGCACCCGGCGAGGAGGCCGAGCAATTGCCGCAGGTGCTTACGCCGGATCTTCTGGTGCAGCGGGCGCAGGCGACGGATCGCTCTCCGCCGCCTCGGCCGTGACCGCCTGGTCCGGGGCGCGGCATGTCTCGACCAGTTCGCCGGGCAGCGGGCTCGAATTGAGGATCACGCTTCCCGCGCCGGGCACGGTGGCTTCGACCTGGCGCGTGCCGGTCAGCACGTCCATGCGGGCATCGTCCGCCGCCACCGCGCCTTCCCAGCGCCAGACGTCGCCGATCCGCACGGCGTCGATATGCAGCCGTGCGACATGGCCGTTGCCGATCAGCGCGAGCACCGCCTTGGCGCCCGGATCGGCGCGGGCAAAGCGGGTGTAGGCCAGCGTCGCCTCGGCGCGGTCGCCTTCGAGGCACTCGACTGCGAACAGCGGGCGTTCGCCCGGCGTGCCGTACAGCAGCCGCTGGCCGCTGGCGGCCGGAGCCCAGATCGCATTCTCGGTATCGGGGGAATCGATCGGTTCGGAGGGACCGGCGGCCGGCTCGCCAATCCGTGTCCGTTCGACGTAATCGTCCGACGCGGGCGGCTTGCAGGCCGCCAGCACGGTCAGCGGGAGGAGGGCGAGAAGGCGGCGCATGCGCGCGCTATGACACAGGCGTGACAGCGTTCAAGCGCGCGTGATGCGCTATCCTCAGCGGTTGCGGATGAAGGCGCGAATGTCGCGCGACAACTTCGCCCGGTCTTCGTCGCGGACATACATCATGTGCCCGGCATCGTAATAATGCAGCTCCACTCGGTCCTGCGGAATGCCCGTCCGGTTGAGCGAATATTCGGCGCCGAAGAAGGGCGTGGCGAAATCGTAATAGCCCTGCGCATTGAACACGCGCAGGTGCGAATTTTGGCGCATCGCCTGACCGATATAGGGCGCGACATTGAGATAGGCGCCGCGGCCCTGGCCGGTCGACCATTGCCAGTGCCGGCCCGGTTCGCGCCCGATCGACTGGTATTCGCGGGTCGTCTCGAACCCCAGCGTGTCGCGCGCCCAGCTGTTGATCGCCGCGGTGTAGCCCGCATCGATGCCGTAGAAGCTGGGGTCGTTATCGGGCGTCTCGCCGGCATTGTCGAAATCGCGCCCGGTGTAGCGCGCGTCGAGCCGTCCGATCGTCAGGCCGCGGTCGCGCAGCAATTCCTTGTAGAAGCGCTGCGCAGTGACGCGCAGGTCGGCCTGGTCGAGATAGCGTTCGGACAGGCCGGTCAGCCGCGCAAGCTCGGCCCGCACCGCGGCGCGTTCGGCATCGGGCAGGTCCTGCCCCTTGAGCAGCGCGGTGATGAAGGGGCCGATGGCGAACTGGCGCGCTTCCTCGACGATCGCCTCGACCGAGGGCGCCTGTACCTTGCCGTGATAATAGGCCGCCGCCGCCATGTTGGGCAGCGTGACGACATAGGCCATTTCATTGCCCGGCGTGGGTTCGCGCCCGGCGAAATCGAGAATGGTCGAGATCAGGATCAGCCCGTTGAGGCCCACGTCATTGAAGGTGCCGCCTTCGAGCTCGCGCGCGACCATCGCGGTGCGCGTGGTGCCATAGCTTTCGCCGCCGAGATATTTGGGGCTGTTCCAGCGGCCATTGTCGTTGAGCCACAGGCGGATGACCTTGGCCACCGCTTCCGCGTCCTGTTCGAGCCCGTAATACTTCTTCGGGTCGGTCCCTTCGGTAAGATAGCTGAAGCCGGTGCCCGGCGGGTCGATGAAGACGAGATCGGCGACATCGAGCAGGCTGTCGGGATTGTCGAGCAGCGGATAGGGCGGTGCGCCGTCGTCGCGGGCGTCGGAGGGGATTGCCACGCGCTTCGGCCCGAACGCGCCCATCTGCAGCCACACCGAACCCGATCCGGGCCCGCCGTTGAACAGGAAGAACACGGGCCGCGAGGTATCGCGCGGGTCCTTCACATAGCTGGTGGTGACGATCACCGCTTCGGGCTTGCCGTCGTCCGCTTCCAGCACGGTCTCCGCGATCGTCGCCTGGTAGGACACGCGCTGCCCGCCGAAGGTCCCGACCATGTCGCGCGTCCTGACCTGCGGTTCGATGGCGGCCGGTGCGGCGGCCTCTACGCTGTTGTCCTGCGCGAGTGCGGCGTGCGGCGCCAATGCGATGGCGCTCGCGGCGCAGATGGCGGCGAGAATACGGCTCGATTTCATGCGGTTCAGTCCCCCTTTGCGGCCATCCTATGACCC
>Ga0098074_1000313_pt1 | contig 36608 bp, 33 predicted proteins | sample 32_taG_FD_75064 | JGI IMG/M metagenome (GOLD analysis project Ga0098074, IMG submission 75064) | Marine viral communities from the Gulf of Mexico - 32_GoM_OMZ_CsCl metaG | ecosystem: Environmental > Aquatic > Marine > Oceanic | place: Atlantic Ocean: Gulf of Mexico | collected 2015-07-12 | reverse complement strand
CTTCTTCGCCTGGACCGTGTAACAGGCGGTCCATGTCTCCGACCAATTCGCAGGACGATGAGGGGGCCGGGGCAGCCTCCGACCCGGGCGAGCGGCCTTGCGACTGCGTCGGTGCGCGCCACGGGACCGATCGCGGGCAGAAGCATTACCGGCGCGGGCCGCAGGGGCCCGAACCGGTGCTCAACGTCGCGGGCGAGGGGCCGTGCTGCGACGCGCCCGACTGGCCGCAGTGCCGCGACTGCCCGCACTATCCCCCGGTCGGACGGATCCTGCGCGAAATGGAGGAAGACCGCCCCGCCGGCGCCCCCGCTCCGCACGAACAGGGCAACGGCGCCGCGGTCGAGGGCGTGCAGATCGAGGCCTTCTGCGCGGGGCTCGCGCAGTGGTGGCTGCTGACCAGCGAAGAAGAGCTGCAGCGCGCGCTGGCGGAGGGGATGGGGGAGGATGACGAAGGGTAGGGGGTGAGAGAGGGAGAGAGAGGGTGAGAGGGAGTCCTCGTGTTTCGAACCGACATCCGTCGGTTCGTCCTCGCTAGACGTGCAGCAAGCTGCACCCGCTGCGGGCGCGCTTGCCGTTCGCTGGTCGCGAACGGAACTTGCGCGGTAGGATAGAGGAGCGCTCTGGTTCCGAGCCGCAGGCGAGGCAAGGCCGGAAGCGTAGTCGAAGACGCAGCTGGCCGAAGGCCACCTGCACGCCCGCCCGCAGGGGCCCGCAGGAGCGCAGCGACGGAGGAACCGCCCCGAGGACGAAGCCGCGGATGCGGCTTCGAAAAGCAAAGAATCCCCCCCGGATGCGGCTTCGCAACCCTACACATTGATCAGCCCGAACTTGAGCCCCTTGACCGCGGCCGAGGCGCGGTCGGTCACGTCGAGCTTGGCGAAGATGCGCTTGATGTGCGTGGCGATGGTCGGGCGCTTGTTGCCGAGGATCATCGCGATCTCCTCATTGCTCTTGCCGCGCGCGATCCAGTGCAGGATGGTGATCTCGCGCGGGGCCAGGTGCGGGCGCTCGACCTCCTCGGACGCCAGCTGGTCGATCCGCAAATGGGTCGCCTGCGCGACGCTGTGGAGGATCGGCACATCGGCATGCGCGATGCGGTCCTCGTGGTCGATCATGGTGATGGAGAACACCGCGATGTGCTGGCGCGGGCCGAAGGTCGGCAGCAGGAAGCCGTCGGTCAGCCCGTGCTCGCGCGCCGCATCGATGAACAGCTGCTGGTTGCCGGTCAGCCGGCCTTCGGCGACATCGACCAGCCGCAGCGGCCGGCCCGCGCGCGCGGCGAGGCCGGGCAGCGGGTCGTATTCGGCGAGGCGCTCGCGGTAGCTGGCGACGAAGCCCTCGGGGAAGCCGAAGGAGGTCACCTCGCTGCGCCCGGGATCGGTGCGCGAGGGGCGCGCGTAGCTCAGCGCGGCGAAGCCCTGCGTGCGGAAGAAGGCGCGCGCGACCGCGAAGACCGCGCCCTCATCCTCGGCTGCGGCGATCTGGCGGATGGCCTGGCTGTCGTCCATGGCGTGCGTCGAACCTCCCCCGAAGGCATGCGGTCTGCGGCATGCCTCCACTGGATGTCATCCACTCGCATGACATGCAAGCGTGTCGGCATGTTGGCGGGCAAAGGGCCGTACATGAATACCGCATCGGACCCATCGGCGCTGCGAAACACGTATCTCTACGTAGTGTCTATGGATGTAATGCACATGGGTGACATGCATTCAGACGACTAGGGAAAATACCGCGTTAATCATAGTCAAAGGGCAGGGCCGGGGGGACCATCGCTTGACCGACCCGGGGGGAACTGACGGAACGGGATCGTCACGCGATGCAAAACTCTACCTTTGTTGTCATCGACAGCAACTATCGGACACGTCACGAGCTGGTGCGGGCACTCGGCACGATGGCCTATGTGGTGCCTGCGGATTCGCTCGAGGAACTCGGCGGGCGCTGGCCCGAACAGGGCTGGCTGCTTGTCCACGACACCGGCACGCAAGTGGCCGATACCCAGCGCGCGCTGCGCGAGGCGGGGCAGTACCTGCCGGTGGTTCCCTATTCGCAAGGCGCCAGCATCGCGCATGTGATGGACGCGCTCTCCGCCGGTGCGGCAGGCTATCTCGAATGGCCCTCGGCGCATGACGCGCTGCAGCGCAGCCTGGAAACAATCATGGCGCGCAAGTGGCAGGGCTCGGCGACATCGCTGGCACAGGCCCGCGCCAAGCAGCGCATCGACCTGCTTTCGCCGCGCGAGAAGGAAGTGCTGACCAGCGTGTGCGAAGGCTATTCGAGCAAGGAAGTCGCGCGGACGCTCGGGATCAGCCCGCGCACGGTCGAGCTGCACCGCGCGAATGTGTTGACCAAGCTGGGCGTGCGCAATGTCGCGGCTGCGGTGAAGCTGTCGGTCGAGGCGCGGTTCGAGAGCGCCGCCGCCGAGATGGCACAGTCCGAGACATCCGAGATGGCTGCCTGACGACGGGGCACCTGCGGCCCGCGGGCCGTCCTATGGTTCGATTATGGCGAGGTGGACGGTGCCATGCCCGCGGCGGATCAGGCCCAGCTGCGATGCCGCCTCACGGCTGACGTCGATCACGCGGTTGCCATGAAACGGCCCGCGGTCGTTGATCCGCACGGTAACGCTTTTCCCGCTGCTGGGGTTGGTCACCTCGACCAGCGTGCCGAATGGCAGTGTGCGATGCGCCGCGGTCAGCGCATGCATGTCGAAGCGCTCGCCGCTGGCCGTGCGGCGGCCATGGAAACGGCGGCCGTAATAGGATGCCACACCCACACCCAGCGGGCGCGCAGCGGGCGCGACCTCGACCGGTGGTTCGATCGTCGAAAGATCGACGACCCGGCCTGCCGGTTCGGGCGGGGGCGGTAGCGCCTCGAAACGCGCAAAGCTGGTCTCGAAGGCCGGCTGCCCGCCAGCTGCATGTGTGCGTTCCTGCGGCTGCGCGGCAGTGGCCGGCATGGCAAGTGCGGCAAGTATCACCATGCTGCGTAGCGCGCGATTGACCATGATCGGACCTCCCGTTCGGTTCACGGGGATATAGGCGATAGAAACGGGCGAGTCCCACCGGCGGGGGCCGGTTGCCCCATTGGCGCCACAGTTCGTCGTGTCTCGCGATGCTCGGTGGAAACTTCCGGGTTCGCCCATCGGCGGTGCCCCGCAAATGCAAATGGGGCCGGCATCGCTGCCGACCCCACTCTCACCGATGCGTGGACTTGCCTTGCGACAAGCACTTGGCATCCAGTGCCTGTCCTTCCATCCTGTCCTGAGACAGGGGCGGAAGGATCCGTCACCGGCGCTCGCACCGGCATCCGACCTCGCCCTCCAGCAAGCCCATCGGGGTGCGTCAGGCCGAAGCCCTCGCTTCCCTTGCCGAGCCGGCCTTCGCCGGGCGGTGCCGCGATCCGGCTTTCCCTTACTGGCCGAAGCCTTGAGCAGAGGGGCGCGGATCGGGTATGAAACCGTCAGCTGCGCCGCCTCCTCGGCATTCGACCGGGTCAGCCCGATCCATGGACAATGAACTTTGCGCTTCCGTCATCGACCGTCTTGCTTCGGGATTGCACCATCCGCAATACGGCCTCTGGAAACACATGGACAGCATTCCCCATGTCTTTCCGGTGTGGAATTCCAAAGCGATTTCAAGCCGTTAAGCCCCGATCGCGTTGGCTTTCCAAGCCGTTCCGATAGATGAAAGCTGCGCCCGGTCGAACGATTCGTCCAGCGCCGGACGGGCAAGTTTTCCACTTTTCCAGCTTTTCGCTGTGGAGGAGAGTGGACAACTCAACCGGCTGCCGCAAACCTGCTCCGAGGCAGGTCCGCAGTCAGCGATCGCGCTTGGCAAGCAGCCTGAGGCGCAGCGCGTTGAGCTTGATGAAGCCTTCCGCATCCTGCTGATCGTAGGCGCCGGCATCGTCCTCGAACGTCACATGCGCTTCGGAATAGAGCGTGTCGTCCGACTTGCGGCCGACCACCATGGCATTGCCCTTGTACAGCTTGAGCCGCACGGTGCCCGAAACCTTCTCCTGGCTGAGGTCGATCGCCGCCTGCAGCATTTCGCGCTCGGGGCTGAACCACAGGCCATTGTAGACCAGCTCGGCATAGCGCGGCATCAGTTCGTCCTTCAGGTGCGCGGCGCCGCGGTCGAGCGTGATCTGTTCGATCCCGCGATGTGCGCGGGCGTAGATCTCGCCGCCCGGCGTCTCGTACATACCGCGGCTTTTCATTCCGACGAAGCGGTTCTCGACAAGATCTAGCCGGCCGATGCCATGCTTGCGGCCGAGGTCGTTGAGCGCGGCGAGCAGCGTGGCGGGGCTCATGGTCTTGCCGTCGAGCGAGACGCCGTCGCCCTTCTCGAAACCGATCTCGATATATTCGGGGGTGTCGGGCGCGTTTTCCGGATGGTCGGTGCGCGAATAGACGTAATCTGGGGTCTCTTCCCACGGATCCTCGAGCACCTTGCCTTCGGACGAGGTGTGCAGCAGGTTCGCATCGGTCGAGAACGGGCTTTCGCCGCGCTTGTCCTTGGGCACAGCGATCTGGTGCTTTTCCGCCCATGCGATCAGCGCGGTGCGGCTGGTCAGGTCCCATTCGCGCCACGGGGCAATGACCGTGATGTCCGGGTCGAGTGCATAGGCCGAGAGTTCGAAGCGGACCTGGTCGTTGCCCTTGCCCGTGGCACCATGCGCGATCGCATCGGCATCGGTTTCCCGCGCGATTTCGACCAGGCGCTTGGAAATCAGCGGCCGCGCGATGCTGGTGCCGAGCAGGTAGTCGCCTTCGTACCGGGCATTGGCACGCATCATCGGGAAAACGAAGTCGCGCACGAACTCCTCGCGCAGGTCCTCGATGTAGATGTGCTTGTCGGGAATGCCCATCGCACGGGCTTTCTCGCGCGCGGGTTCGATTTCCTCGCCCTGTCCCAGATCGGCGGTGAAGGTCACCACTTCGAGCCCGCGCTCGACCTCGAGCCACTTGGCGATGACCGAGGTATCGAGACCACCGGAATAGGCGAGGACGACGCGTTTGATATCGGACATTGGGGCACCTTCACTGTTCGAGGCGCGCCGCTAGCAGGGCGAGGGGGCTCTAGGCAATCGATTCACGCTTTGGCGGCAACAAGCGGACATGCGCCGATGTCTTGGCCGCGTCCTGAGGCCGAGGAGGGCGGATAGGGGGCGCCTGACCCCGCAGCGAGCGCGGGGCCACACCGAGTATCACGTGGAAAAGCGTTCAGCGAAGCTGGCTGTCCTTGCTGCCGCGGCGGTTGATCCCCGTGCTGCGCGCGCTGGCATCGAGACCCGACTGGCATTCGACGCAGCGCTTCACGCCCGGCAGCGCCTGACGCCGCCGCTCGGGGATTTCCTCGCCGCATTCGATGCACCACTGTTCGCTTTCGCCCACGGGCATGCGCGACCGTGCGGCGCTGACCGCGTCGGAAATAGTGTCGTCGATCTGGTCCTGTACCGCGCCGTCGCGCGCCCAACCACCTGCCATGACTTTTTCCTTTCCGGGCGAATGTGGGCGTCCAACCAGCTGGAATCAACCGGATGCGAAGCGTCAGCGGCTTTCCAGCATGCCGCCAAAGTGCCAGACTACGCCTGCAGCAGACAGGGAGAACTTGGATGGCCGAGCCAAAGACGCAGCCCCGCGAAACGGACCCGGCCGATTTTCTCGCCACGGTCGAACCCGCGCGCAAGCGCGAGGAAGCGCGCCAGCTCGACGCGCTGTTTCGCCGCGTCACCGGGGAAGAGCCGTGCATGTGGGGACCGAGCATCATCGGATATGGCGCCTATCGCACGACCTACGCGAGCGGGCGCGCAGTGCACTGGATGCGGACCGGTTTCAGCCCGCGCAAGGCACGGCACTCGCTGTATCTGATGGGCGGCTATTGCGACGAGGAAACGGGCGGTCGCCACGCCGCTTCGCTCGAGCGGCTGGGCAAGCATGCGCGCGGCAAGAGCTGCCTCTATGTGAACAAGCTGGCCGATATCGACCTCGCAGTGCTCGAAGAGATGATCCGGACGGATTGGGAAGCGATGAAGCGCCGCTATCCCGATTGATCAGATCCCCGCATACCACTGGTAGCCGGCGCGATCTTCCCAGTAGCCGCCCTTGCCGAGCCCGATATCGTCGAGGCTGGCGACGGCTTCGATCCCGGTCAGATACTTGGCGTGTTTGTAACCCAGCTGGCGCTCGATCCGCATGCGCAGCGGCGCCCCATTGCGGATGGGAAGCGGTTCCCCGTTCAGCCGGTGCGCCACGATGGTTTGCGGGTGGTAGGCATCGATCAGGTCGACGCTTTCGTAATAGTCCTGGCCGTTGAGATTGTCGGCGCAGCGGAAGACGATGAAGCGTGCTTCCTCGCGCAGACCGGCAGCGTCGAGCAGCAGCGACAATTGCGGTCCGGTCCATTCGCCGATCGCGCTCCACCCCTCGACACAGTCGTGCCGCGTTATCTGCGTGCGCTGTGGCAGCCGCCGGATATTCTCCATGCTCAGGCTGAGCGGTGTTTCGACCAGCCCGCCGACGGTCAGTCGCCAATTGGCAAAGCCTTCCTCCGCATGCGCCGGATAGCCGCCCGTTTGCGGATCGGTCGATCCATTGCCGCGGAAATAGGGCGAAATGGCGCTGCGCGGGTATTCGGGCGCCAGGGCGGTGCGGTCGGTCAGCAGCCGATGGGCGCTCTCGTGCCATTTCTCCGCTGCGCCCAGCAAAGCCTGGCCCGGCTGGCTATCGGCCACCCGGTTGCATCCGGCGACGAAAGCCGCACCCAGGGTGACGAGGAAATTGCGCCGCTTCATGCCTGGCTGCCCCCGGAGATCATCGCGCGCATCTGTCCGATGGGGCCGGACAGCAGGACCAGCAGGACATGGACGACGAAAAATCCCGCCAGTGCGAAAGCGAAGATAAAGTGCAGCGAACGCGCGGATTGCCGGCCGCCCATCGCTTCGACCAGCCAGCCGAAGGTGGGTTCCATCCCCGGGCTGATCGCGATGCCGGTCAGGACCATCATCGGCAGGAACACCCCCAGTACAAGGCCGTAAGCGAGCTTCTGGAGGAAATTGTATTTGCCCGCGCCGTGATCGAACTCGAGCCGCAGGTGCGCGCGGACATCGCGCCATATCGCAGCGGGACGCCATTCGCTGCGGCGAGTGGCAATGTCGCGGGCGAAGTGCCGGTTGGCAAGCATGGCGACCCACATGAACAACAAGCCCAGCGCAAAGGGCCACGCCATCAATATGTGCCAGTCGCGCGCGACCGCGAGGCTGTAATAGCCCGGAATGGTCATCCAGTCGGGAAAGCGCGGCACTGCCAGCCACGCCTGTTCGGGGGCAAAGCCCCAGTCGCCCCAGTACAGCCGGCGATGTGCATTGGAGATAGTCAGCCCGGACATGAACAGCACGAACACGCACAGCAGGTTGAGCCAGTGCCACAGGCGAGTGCTGAGCGCGTGGCGCTTCACGCTGCCTGCCCCGCGCGCGCGAGGTAGATCACGTCGCGCGGCTGCGACAGCAGGTGCTGGCCGCTGTCGATATACAGCGTCTGCCCGCTGGCGAGGTGGCCAGCGGCAAGGAACAGCGCGGCATCGGCCACTTCGTCGGCGCCGGTCTTGCGGCCCAGCAGGTTCATCCGGTGCGAAATCTCGGTTTCCTCCTCGCTCTGGTCGTGGCTGGCAAGGATGGCGCCTGGCGCCAACGCATAGACCCGGTCGCGCGCGCCCGCCGCACCCATCGCGAGCATCGGCACGGTCGCTGCGACCGCATGCTTGCTCATGGTGTAGCTGAAGAAATCGGGATTGGGATTGGCCAGCTTCTGGTCGGTCAGCTGGATCACCCGCCGCCCGCCCGGGGCCTGCGCCCCGGCAAGATAGGCCTGAGCCATGCGTGTCGGGGTGCGCGCGTTGATCTGCATCGTGCGCGCATTGGTTTCCGGATCGAGCGCAGTCACCCGGTCCGGGTCGAATATCGCCGCGCAATTGACCAGTGCGCGCCAGTCGCCCAGCCGCTGCGTCAGCGTTTCGACCATCGCCACCGCCGCATCGCCATCGGCAAGGTCGCACTGGAGGCATTCCGCCGATGGCAACGTTTCGGCAAGGCGTTCGGCTTCGCTGCGCGAGGAGCCGTAGTGGATCACGACATGCCAGCCCGCCGCACCAAAGCGGCGCGCGATGGCGGCACCGATCCGTCTTGCTCCACCGGTTACGAGCACTGCTGGCCTGGGATCAGTCATCGCCTACGACCATAGCGCCGCGCGCACCAAAGAAAAGGCGCGCCGCCACCTGAGGGGAGGGTGGCGACGCGCCTCGTGCACAGCCCCCGAGGGATCGGAAGGGGGCTGGGTCAGGGGTGGATCAGGCGGTTACCGGCACTGCAGGCTGCCGCGGTCGATCTCGCGACCGACGAGCCCGCCGACCGCGCCGCCGAGTATTGCGCCGAGCGTGCGATCGCCGTTGCCGGCAAGCTCGTGTCCGGCAAGCGCGCCGACCCCGGCGCCGATCACCAGCCCGGTCGTGCCGTTGTCGCGCTTGCAATAATACCGGCCGTCACCGCCGCGCCACATGCGGTCGCTGCGGCTGATCCGGCGCGGTTCGTAATAGCGTCCGCGGTCGTCGTAGACGCGGTCCTTGGCGCGCTTGCCGTGGGCGGGGGCCCAGGAGGGCGGGTCCGCAGCGGCCGGGGCGGAAAGGCCGGCACCCGTAAAGGCAAGCGCTCCGGCGGCGAGAGTGAGGGTGAGTTTCTTCATTGTCGTATCCGTTCGGCGATTGTGTCGGTTCGGGAACGGCGAGACATGGCGCCGGGTCCACAACCTGTGATGAACGGGACGCCGAACTGGGAATAACGCGACAGACCGTGCAATATCTTGCGATAAAGCGTTAGGCCTAGAGCCGCGCGCGCGCCTCGCCGCGCAGGTCATCGCTCAAACGGGGGAGCGCAGCCAGCTGTTCGCATTCCTCGCGCGTGGGCTTGTGCGCCGGATCGTAGAACTTGGCGAACACATGCGCGACGCTCCACACCGCATGTCCGATTTCGACGCGTTCGAGCGTATCGCCGGCCTGCGCCGCGCCTTCCTCGATCACGCGGTAATACCAGCCGCAATTGTGCTGCTTGGCGATGCGCGCGACCATGCCCTTGCGGCCGAAATGATGTTCGATTTTCCAGCACGGTTTGCGCGGCTGGCTCACTTCCAGCAGCGCGCTGCCCAGCCGGAAACGGTCGCCGATATGGACCGCGTCCTCGGTCAGACCCTCCGCAACGATGTTCTCGCCAAATGCCGCGGGGCGCGAAAGCACGTCGTGCCCGCCCAGCCACGCATCCCATTCGGCATAGTGGTCGCGCGGGTAATGGTGCACCGCCATGTCCGGCCCGCCATGATGTTCGGTATCGGCCACCATGTCGCCTGCGAGGCCGAAACTGCGGATCGCGACGGTTCCTGCCAGTGGACGCTTGTCGATCGCGCTCATCTCGGCGCCGTTGAAGGGCTGGGGCTGTCCGGCACACAGCGCGGTGACATCGATTTTCATGCAGGCTCCTTGCGCAGGGTGAAGGCCGCCCAGTCGCGCTGGACGCCGTCGGCACCCTTGCCGCGATAGCAAACCATGTCGACGATCGCGAACCCCGCCACGCGATAGGCGCTCTCGAGCCATGGCTCGCCGGGCAAATTGGTCAGCCGCCCCAGCGGATCGCGGCCTTCGCCCGTTCCGAGCTTGTAATTGGCAAAATGCCAGCCACCGGGACGGAGCGCATCATGGATGGCGGCCAGCACCGCGGGCAGGTCCGTGCGCGCGACATGCAACAGGCAGGCATGCGCCCAGACCGCGTCATAGGCATCCACCGCATCGAGCTCGTCGAAGCGCATCACCCGCGCACCCACGGCGAAGCGTTCATTGGCCTTGCGCACCATTGCGGGCGTGCCATCGGTCGCATCGAGATCGAAGCCGCGCTCGGCGATCCGGGCGGAATCCCGTCCTGCGCCGCAACCCAGTTCGAGCACGCGCGCTCCGGGATCGAGCCGGTCGAGAAAGCCATCCAGGTGGTGGCTGGGCGCCTGGCCGAAGCTGAAAGTGTAATACGCCGCGTTCGCCTGGTAATAGGCGATCGTCGCGGCGTCGGCGCTCATCCCGCGGCGACCTCTGCCGCAGCGGCTTCGCGATCGCGCTGGGCGCGGCTTTTCTTTTCCGCCGCGGTCTTGAGCTGGCCGCAGGCGGCATCGATGTCGCGCCCGCGCGGGGTTCGCACCGGTGCGCTGATGCCGTGATCGAAGACGATTTCGGAGAAGCGCTTCACCCGCTCGGGCGTCGAGCATTCATAGGGCGCGCCGGGCCACGGGTTGAACGGGATCAGATTGACCTTCGCGGGCAGCTTGTAATGCTTGATCAGCCGGACAAGCTCATGCGCATCCTCGTCGGAATCGTTCTTGTCGCGCAGCATGACGTATTCGAAGGTGATTCGCCGGGCGTTGCTTGCGCCGGGATAGGCGGCGCAGGCCTCGAGCAGTTCCTCGATACCGTATTTGCGGTTGATCGGCACGATCTCGTCGCGCACTTCCTTGGTCACCGCATGGAGCGAGACCGCGAGGTTCACGCCGATCTCTTCGCCGCAGCGCTGCATTGCGGGGACGACCCCGCTGGTCGACAGCGTGATCCGGCGCTTCGACAGCGCCAGCCCGGCGCCGTCCATCACCAGCTTGAGCGCGCCTTTCACATTGTCGAAATTGTAGAGCGGCTCGCCCATTCCCATCATCACGATGTTGGTCAGCAGGCGGCCATCCGACCGGTATTCGCTGCTGTCCTCCTCGGTATCGAGACCCGCCATCGACCCCTTGGGCCATTCGCCCAGAGCGTCGCGGGCAAGCAGCACCTGACCGACGATTTCGCCCGGCGTCAGGTTGCGCACCAGCTTCATCGTACCGGTATGGCAGAAGGTGCAGTTGAGCGTGCAGCCCACTTGGCTGGACACGCACAGCGTGCCGCGGTCCGCATCGGGAATGAAGACCATCTCGAATTCATGGCCGTCGGGGGTCTTGAGCAGCCATTTGCGTGTGCCGTCGGACGAATGCTGTGCTTCGACCACCTCGGGGCGGCCGATGTAGAAGCGCTCGGCAAGCCACGGCCGCATCGTCTTGGCGATATCGGTCATCGCCTCGAAGTCGGTCACGCCGCGATGATAGAGCCAGTGGAACACCTGCTTGGCACGCAGCTTGGCTTGCTTGGCATCGAGCCCGGCCTCGGCAAACAGCGCGGTGATCTGGTCCTTCGGCAAGCCGATCAGATCGACGCGGCCGTCGGGGCGGGGCGTGATTTCACGCGCAACGGGAACCGGGTCAACCTGCCCGGGAATGCTCATGAGTGTCGTATCGGCCATGGGAGCGGCGCATATAGGGACAATCGGCGCGAAAGCAAAGCACAGCGCGAGGCACTGTGCTTTCGCTGCCGACGACCACACAGGCGAGGGGAGAGCGCGCGGAGCATGCGGCTCATTCCGTTCATCGCGCATCAATCACAACTGATCGCGCAACATGTGTTCAAAATGCCACAACTTCGTGTTGTGTGAGGTTAATGAAACTCTTTGGGCTTCCGCGCCGTTTCCCCGGTCCACGCAGCGCAAAAGCTGCGGGTCAATCAAACGGAGTTCGCACATGAACAAGATTTCCACTCTGCTCGTTGCCGGTTCGCTGGTCGCCTTCTCGGCACCTGCAATGGCTCAGGACACCGGCAGCTTCGATGGCTTCCGTATTCAGGGCGTCGCCGGTTATGACGCGCTGAAGGCAGGCAGCAGCGTCGATGACGACGCCAATGCGGACAACGATCAGTCGATCGACGGCCTCGTATACGGCGTCCAGGTCGGTTACGATTACGATCTCGGCAATGCGGTCATCGGCCTCGAGGCCGAACTGACCGATTCCACCGCCAAGACCGAATTCGTGAACGGCGATTTCGAAGGCTTCGGCTTCGGCCAGGTCGAAGCGGGCCGTGACCTGTTCCTCGGCGCGCGCGCCGGTGCAAAGGTCGGACCGGACCTGCTGCTCTACGCCAAGGGCGGTTACACCAACGCCAAGCTCAACATCCTCGCGAATGACGGCACGACCGAATATAACGAGGACTTCGATCTCGACGGCTGGCGTGCCGGTGCGGGGCTCGAATATGCGATCAACCCGCGCACCTTCATGAATGTCGAATATCGCTATTCGAACTACAGCGAAGGCGAAGTCGATTTTGACGGCGACCTGGCCGACAGCGACCGTTTCGACGTCGATCTCGACCGTCACCAGATCATGGCCGGTCTCGGCGTTCGCTTCTAAGCGCGCCCGACCGAGTCTGATCGAGGGCCGGGGAGCGCGTCATGCGCTTCCCGGCCTTTTCGTATCAGCGGCGCGCGCAGGCGAGCGTGGCGGCATCCATCGCAGTGGCCGCCCCGGCCAGCGAATAGGTGTTCGAGAACCGCCGTCCGCGCGTGTCGGTGGCGCGGATTACCATCCGGTCTGCCGAACGCATGGCCGCGACGATCGCCGCATCCATCGTGCGGTCCCTTGCCCAGGCATCGCCGCCGCCGCCGGTCAGTTCGAAACGCTTGCCGCCGATCGACACGGTGATCGAGGAATCGCGCCGCAGTTTGCGAGAAAGCCGGAAATGGACCTGCCCGCGAAGGCCGCGCCGCGGCCAGGTGCCGATGGTGGCGAAGGGTTCGAAATCGCGTTGCAGCCTGCTGGCCGCGGGCATGGCGATCGCATAGCAGCGCGGCACGGCGGCATCGCGGAACGCGCCCCAGTCGGAAAATACGCCCAGGCTGTCCTTCGCGGACAGGGGCGTCGTCAGCGCCAGCCCCGCGATCATGGCGAACAGGACGGCGCGAAGCCGCAACGGCTTCGAAGAAGGGCGGGTCTGGAACAGCATTCGGCGCATGGTCAGCGCCAGCCTTATGGCGCTGCGCGTGATCAAGCTAGGCCCCGGCATGTTCGCGGGCTAGCGGATAGGAAATCGCCACGATCTCCCATTCCTTCACCCCGCCGGGCAGCCGGACACTGCGCAGATCGCCGATTGCTGCACCCTTGAGCGCGCGCGCGAGCGGGGATGACCAGCCGATCCGGCCCGCGCCGGCATCCTGTTCGTCGTCGCCCACCAGCGTCACGACGCGTTCCACGTCATCTTCGTCGGCCAGCGTAATTGTAGCGCCGAAAAAGGCGCGCGAGGTGTCCGGCTGGTCGGCGGGGTCGATAACGCGGGCGGCCTTGAGCCGCCGCGCGAGATGCGCCAGTTCGCGATCGATTTCGCGCATGCGCTTGCGGCCATAGAGGTAATCGCCGTTTTCGCTGCGATCGCCATTGCCCGCCGCCCAGCTGACGATCTCCACGATTTCGGGTCGCTCGGTGCCAAGCAAATGGTCGTAGCGCGCCTTCATCGCGGCATAGCCGGCGGGCGTGACGGGATTGGATTTGGGCGTCATGGAGCATGCGCCCCTAGCGCAAATCAGCCTGGCAGGTAATTGCGAATATCGCGTTCGTAACCCGCGGACTTGTCAGGATGCATATTGGCATAGCTGACTGCGTTCCCGATCACGCGCATGACGTAATAGCGCGTTTCGAAATTGGACGGGATCTGTTCGATCCAAGTCACCCAGTCGACTGCGCCCGTGCGCGGATCGCCGTTGAGGCGAAGCCATTCGTTCACCCGTCCGGGGCCGGCGTTGTAGGCGGCAATGGCCAGCGGATAGGCCCCGCCATAGCGGTCCATCAACCGGGCGAAATGGGCATCGCCCAGCCGGATGTTGTAGCTGGGGCTCTCGGTCAGATTGGCCGACATGTAGCGCACGCCGATTTTCCCGGCTTCTTCGCGGGCCGTGCCGGGCATCAGCTGCATCATGCCGCGCGCACCGGCATGGCTTACGCGGTTGCGGTCGAACTCGCTTTCCTGGCGCGCGATCGCGTGGACCATCGTCCAATTGGCGCCTGCATGCGTTTCGACCGTCGGATAACCGATGCGTTCGAACCCTTCGAGACCGTGTTCGCCGGCGACCAGACCCGCAACGACCGCCATTTCATTCAGTCCGGTATCGCGGGCGAGTTGCCCGACCAGCGCCATCTGCTCGGGCGTGTCGGCCTTGTCCGCGATCGCCTCGAAGAAAGCACGTTCGGTCCGCCAGTCACGGCGATTGCGCGCGATCGCCCGTAGCGCACCGGTAAGCGGATCGGCTTCGAACGCGGCGCGCTGGGCGCTGTCGGCTGCCGGAACCGCAGCAAAGCCGGGCATGGGCCGCCCGAGCTCGCTCAGCGCCAGCTGGCCGTAATACCAATCGGGATAGTCGGCAGCCATGGCCCAGTACCGCTGCGCGCCTTCGGTATCGCCCGCGCGCGCTGCGGCGCGGCCCGCCCAGTAGAAACCCTTCGAGCGGGTCAGCGGAGTCTTCGCGGCGGTGCCATAGCGATAGAACAGCGGTGCGGCCTGCGCGCCGTCACCCAGCGACCAGAGCGCCTTGGTGCCGCCCAGCCACATCAGGTCGGTATATTTGTCGCGCAGCGTGAAGGAGCCGTCCGAAATATCGGTGCCCGGCGCAAACACATCGTCGACCTTCGATGCGATGCTGACCGCCTGCGTCGCGCCTGCGCTCTTGGCGACCGCGAGCGCTTCGCTGATGAACTGCGTCCCGTCGAAAGCGGGCGTGGTGAAGGCGGCGCGGCTGGCAAGCAGGTTGACCGCTTCATAGGGCTGGCCGGAATTGCGGTAGTAGCGCGTCAGATTGTAGACATAGCCGGCATCGCGCATCGCATCGGCGGGAAGGCGCAGACCTGCCTGCTGCGGCGTGCTGCCCTGCAGCAGCGCCAGCCGCGCCTGCGCCGTGTCGCGATAGGCGGGGGATACCCGCATAACATGGCGCGAGGCAGCCTCGTAATTGCCCTGCCACAGCAGCGCATCCATCCGGGCGTCGTGATCCTCCGGCGCGAAACGGCTGCCGAACAGGCCCTGCATGTAAAGTTCGGCAGGGCCGCTCATGGTACCGCTGCGCCAGGCTTCGCGTGCCACTTCGAGCGCTTCGGGCCGATCGAGCGAGGCCAGCGCGAGCGCGTAGCGCGCGCGGCCGCTATTGGTAAGCGGCGAATGACGGTCGAAGAAACCGACGAGGTCCTGCGGGGAGGGCGCTTCCTCGTCGAGTGCCGCCTCGGCACGGCGCTGAAGCAGTTCCTGCTTGGGGAAATCGGGGTAGGAGGTGATGAACCCGGCATAGGAGGCAAAGGGCAGGTCGTCGCGCGCGGTGAGATATTCCCACTGGCCAACCGCCTGGTCCATCTGACCCGGCTGCTGCGCCACGAGGCTGCTGCGACCGGCCTCCTGCGCCTGCGCGGTGGCGGGGAAGGCCAGTGCGATACCGGCCATCAGTGCGATCGAGTAAATAGTTTTTCGTCCCATGCTGGACATAGTGCCCGGCCCCTCCTTATCAGGCGCTGAATGAATTGTGGCGCACATGCGCCGAAAATCGCCTTGTTTCATACCCCTAACGCAGGACCACCGTAAATGTTCTCAGGCTCGATTCCGGCTCTGGCGACTCCTTTTCGCGACGGATCGTTCGATGAAGCCGCTTTTCGCAAGCTGGTCGACTGGCAGATAGACAACGGCAGCAAGGCGCTGGTTCCCTGCGGCACCACTGGCGAGACCTCGACGCTGTCGAATGCGGAACATCACCGCGTGGTCGAAGTGTGCATCGAACAGGCCGCCGGGCGCGTGCCGGTCATCGCCGGTTGCGGATCGAACGACACGCGCAACGCGTTGATGCACATGCAGTTTTCCAAGAAGGCCGGGGCTGCCGCGGGCCTGTGCGTCGCCCCCTATTACAATCGGCCCAGCCAGGCCGGCCTGATTGCCCATTTCAGCTATCTGGCGGAAAACAGCGATCTGCCGATCGTGCTCTACAATGTTCCCAGCCGCACGGTGACCGACATCGAGGATGAGACCGTGGTCGAACTCGTCCGCATGCACCCCGACCGGATCGTGGCGATCAAGGACGCCAGCGGCGACCTTTCGCGGGTGGCCGACCGCCGCATGGGGCTGGACAGCGAGTTCTGCCAATTGTCGGGCAATGACGAATTGTGGCTGCCGCATTCGGCCGCGGGCGGCGCGGGTTGCATTTCGGTGACCGCGAATGTCGCCCCCGCGCTGTGCGCCGAGTTTCACGAGGCCATCGCCGCCAACGAACTGGCGAGAGCGCGCGAGCTCAACGACCGCCTGTTCCCGCTGCATTACGCAATGTTTTCAGACGCCAGCCCGGCGCCGGTCAAATATGCGCTCAGCCGCGTGCACGACTGGTTCTCGCCCGATGTCCGCCTGCCGCTGTGCAATGCGAGCGAGGCGAGCCGCAAGGCGGTGGACGAGGCGCTGGAAATCGCCGGGCTGGTCTAGAAGACTTCGTCCTCGTCGAGCATGGGTGCGGCGGGGAAGGGCGGATCGCTGACGGCGAGCGCCTCGACGATGCTGTCGGCATGGTCGCCCGCATGGTCGAGCGCGTCGACCGCGGCGACGTGAAACAGCGCATCGCCCTGGTTGACGATCGGCAGCGTCGCATGGCCGATGATGACCCCGTCGCTAGGGCTCACGAGGTCCTCCTGATCCTCGCCGAACAGCCCGCCGACGCGCGCCAGCAGGTCGCCCGTGCGCACGATGTCTCCCGATTTGCGGACGCGGTGCGAAACTCCGCCGCGCGGCGCGCGTACCCAGCTCGACCGGCTGGATCGTACGGGCACGTGCACTTCGGCCAGCCCGTCGTCGGCATCGATCATCCCGATATGCGCCAATACGCGCAGCACGCCCGCGACGCCGGTCTCGATCGAGAAGCGGTCGAAGCGCAGCGCCTCGCCCGCTTCGAGCAACAGCATCGGCACCTCGCGGTCTCCAGCGAGCGCGCGCATCGAACCGGGCCGTAGCGGGCTTTCGATGATGATCGGCGCGCCGAAGGCCATCGCCAGCTCGGACAGGTAGGGGCTGCCCGATGCGATGCGGATCTGGGGCAGGTTGTAACGGTGGACTGCAGCCGAATGGATATCGATCCCCAGCGCGCAGCGGTCGATCACATGGGTAAGGAAGCTATGCGCCAGCTGCGAGGCGAGGCTGCCGCGCTCTGCCCCCGGGAAGCTGCGGTTGAGATCGCGGCGATCGGGCAGGTACCGGCTGTGCGCGACGAAGCCGTAGATATTGACCGCAGGCGCGAAGATGATTGTCCCCGCAAGCATGTCGGGGGCAAGCCGCGTGAGCAGGCGCTGGATGATCGCCGTGCCGACGATCTCGTCGCCATGCACCGCCCCGCTGACGAAGACGCAGGGGCCGGGCCGCGAACCATGCATGACGCGCAGCGCCAGCGCCGCATCCAGCCCGGTGACCTGCTGGCTTACGGGAATGGCGACCGTCGCGCAGGTGCCCGGCATGATCGTCTGGTCGTGAAGGCGGAAGGCTTCGCCGGTATCGTCGCTGCTCATGCGCGCCCTCCGCCATGCAAAACGCGCGCAAGGCAAGAGAATTCCGCGTGCGGCGGTTTGGATTTGGGCACCGTTGCAAGCAAAGATCGCGCCGGAAAGTACCGAGATCAGCGAGCAATGCGTCGGCAGAGCGAGATGGCGCCCCGCCTGCCGACGCATATTGCTTTTGCCAGCTGCGCTGGACCCGTCAGTCGGCCGGGTTGTGCCGTTCGACGAAGCCCACGGCCGCTTCGAGCATCTGCAGCCGGGTGCTCGACAGCGACAGCCAGTGATCTTCGCCTTCCAGCCGGACGAGCTCGTAAGACTTGCCTGCGTCCTTCAGCGCATCCGCCATTTTGTCCGAGTGGCTGAAGGGTACGACCGTATCGTCTTCGCCGTGGATCAGCATGATCGGAGCATCGGCACGGTCGGCAAACCGGCGCGGGGATACTTCGTCCCAGCGATCGCGCGGGCCGAGCTGGTCGAGCAGCCGTTTCTTCGTAATCCGGTTCTGTGCCGTGCGCGTGTCTTCGTTGTACATCGCGGCAATATCGCTGACCGGGGCGACGGCAACAGCGCATTCATACAGGCCCTGCTGAAGCGTGACACCTGCAAGCGCGGCATAGCCGCCATAGCTTGCCCCGACGATGCAAGCGCGATCACGATCGACAATGCCTTTGTCCGCCAGCATGGCGAGGCCATCCGATATGTCGGTCTGCATTTTCCGGCCCCATTCGCCGTAGCCGGCCAGTTTGAAAGCGTCGTCGCGGTTGGTCGATCCGCGAAAGTTGGGCTGGAACACGGCGTAACCCCGCGACGCAAACGCCTGCGCCCACCAATCGAAAGCTTCGGAATCGGAGCTATGCGGGCCACCGTGGGGGAGCACTACCACCGGGAGGTTCGTTGCCTCACGGCCCGGCGGGAGCGTGAGGATACCGTCCATTTCAAGCCCGTCCGAAGCCGTATATTCGACGGTCGATACCGCACCGACTTCATTGGGGCCGAGCTCCTTGCGTTCGTAGGCGATGGCGTCGGCTTTGCCTGATGTCAGGTCCACCACGAACCAGGTGCCACTGTCCTTGTTGCCACTGGTCCTGACGAGGACCTTCTTGAAGTCCGGCGACCAGTCGACCATCCGCATGTCGAAATCGGCAAAGGCGTTGCGAATGCCAGTCGCCGCAGACTGGAATGCGGGATCGCGGAAGACGGGCCCCTTCTTCTGGTCGAGATAGCCGATCAGATTGCCGGTCCGCTCGTCCCAATACAGGCGGTCGACGTGTTCATCCGGCAAGAACGGCGTGGCCACACCGCCTGCCAGTGGGACTTCGTACCACTGGGTGATGTTGTCTTCGTCACGCTCCGAATAGATGACCGTGGTGCCGTCATATCCGAGGCCGACGAGGCCGACGCGGCCATTGCGCTCATTGCCGCTGGCAATCACATCACCTTGCGGACCAGCAAGTCTCCAGTCGCCGTCATCGGCACTGACATCCATCATCGCAGCGACTTCGCCGCGCGCGTCCAGCAACCAGTCGCGCGAGATGCCCTCGCGCGCGGCAGTGGCAACGCGTGTGGGTTGGTTCTCCCTGGTGTCGACGCCATAGAGGTAACGGCGGCCGTGCTTCCAGATCATGTTGGTGCTGGCAACACCGCCTGCCTTCTCCAACTCGATCGCGCCGAAATACGCCATCCACCGATTGTCGATGAAGCGTGTGCCATAGCTACCCCAAACCGCATCCACCAAATCGCGCGAGCTGCCGAAGACGGTTTCGATCTCGCCCTTATATGTGACCGGGATCAGGCGGGCGACGTTGAATTCAGCCATGTTGGTGGTGAAGCCCCGGAGATCTTCGGTCTGGCCGGTGACGAGCAGGATCTGGTCGTCGCCGACCCAATCGAAATACCGCACCTTGGCGTCGCCGACCGCGAGGCGGCTGATCAGTTTCATGTTCGAATCGAGGAAGAACAGTTGCCGGGTTCCCTCATGCGTCAGCAGAATTGCGATATTCGCTCCGCTGGGCGAGATCGAGGCATCTTCGACGTCCGGAAGCGCGCCGAAAGCCGCCAGCGGGACCTGTTCCTGCGCGGCTACACTCGGTGCGGAAAATGCGAGAGAAAACGCGGCGAATGCCGCCGCGAAATGCGGAAATACTTTCATACGACCCCCTGAAAACGTTCGATAATCCTGCCGAAGTGCCCAGCGCGTTTCAAGGGGCAACCTTCAAGGGCTTGGCGTTTCTCCCGCCAGCACCTACATGCGCCCACCCTATGGCACGCCCCAAACCCGCCACTTTCGACAAGCAGAAGACCGTCGCCGACAACCGGCGCGTGCGGTTCGACTATTTCGTCGAGGAAACCTTCGAGGCCGGGCTCGCGCTGCAAGGGACCGAGGTCAAGGCGCTGCGGGCGGGCGAGGCGAGCATCAAGGAAAGCTATGCCGAGGTCCGCGACGGGCAGGTGTGGCTGGTGAATGCCAATATCCCCGAATATTCGCACGGTAACCGGTTGAACCACGAACCGCGCCGGCCGCGCAAGCTGCTGCTCAATGCGCGCGAGATCGAGAAGCTGTTCGGCGCGGTCGAGCGCAAGGGCATGACGCTGGTCCCGCTGTCGGTCTATTTCAACTCGACGGGCCGGGCCAAGGTCGAACTGGCCCTGGCCAAGGGCAAGCAGGCGCATGACAAGCGCCAGACGATCAAGGATCGCGACTGGAAGCGCGACAAGGCACGGTTGATGCGCGATCGTGGATGAGCGGGCCGGCGGGCCCTTTTATTGCGCGCTTGCGTTAACCACATCGACAGTGATGCCGCATTCGTCGCAAGCCCCTTCCGCCGCGCCCTTGCAACCGCCAATGAGGCGGCGCATGGCAAGGGCGTGGCAATGAGCAAGCGCAGATCGAAAACGGCACTCGCGGACTGGCTCCGCCTGCGCATGCCGACGCGCGAGCAAATGGCGCGCAACAAGTACCTCCAGCCGATCGCGCACCGGTTCCTGACGCCTGAACTGTGGCGCTTTACCCGCCGCAGCGTGCCGCGCGGCGTTGCGCTGGGCGTGTTCGCCAGTTTCATCATTCCGGTCGGACAGATCTTCCTGGCCGCGTTCATGGCGCTGCCCGCGCGCGCCAACGTACCGCTGTCCACGCTGGTGACCTTCATCACCAATCCCTTCACCTTCCCGTTCTGGGCAGTGGTTGCAAACAAGCTGGGCGCGTTCCTGCTCAAGGTCGATCTGGCGGCCACCGGCGGCGCGGCGCAGGAAGAAATCACCAGCGGGCGCTGGGCCTGGTTCATCGAACTGTTCGCCGATGTCGGGGTTACCGTGCTCGTGACGATCTTCGGCTTCATCGTCCTGGCACTGGTCGGGGCGGCGCTCGGTTATCTGGTCAGCAGCGTGGTATGGCGCTTCGTCGTCGCGCACCGGCGCAAGCGCAAGCTGCGCGCGATGGCGCGGCCGGCGGCACGGTCCAGGGCGGGGAAGCTGCGCGAATGATCGCCAAGGACGAGCATCCGGTATCGACCCTGCCGCCTGTGCCGCTCATGCTCGGCGTGGCGGCGGCCGCGGCCGTATCGGTGGCCCTGGTGTGGCTGAGCACGCCGGAATCGGCCGTCGCGCTCGCCTATGGCGGGGCGCTGGTCACGGTGCTGCTGATGCTGCTGGTCATCGCCCTGCTCAAGAGCCCGCCGGCCGAAGCGCAGATTGCGCAGACCGATTGGTCGATCACCAGCGCGGCAATGGAAAACCGCCGCCGCGCCATTGCAATCATCGACCGCGCCAACCGGTTGGTCTGCGCCAATTCGTCATATGAGGCGTGGTTCGAGAGCACCGCGGCGCCATACGATCTGGCATTCGAACCGGATACGCAGGAGGCGGTAATCGCGGGAACGCGCAATGCCTGGCGCGACGGATCGGCCCGGGTCGAGGATATTCGCCTGACTGGGTCGGACGCCAGCTACGAGCTCCAGCTCGAGCGCATCGGCCGCGGCGAGGCCTATCTGCTGTGGCGTTTCTCCGAAATGCACCAGGAACGCACTTACGATGGCCTTTCCGAACAATTGTCGGGTGCGTTCGGTGAATTGATGTCGCGTGCGGGGATCGAATCCGCGCTGGTCGCGCCGAATGGTATCGTCCTGACAACGACCCCCGGACTGGCCGAACGCGCGACCGGCAGCCGCGACAATTCGCTCGCGGGGCTCGAATTCGTGCAATTGCTGCGCTCGGACGATCGCGACCGCATCTTCTTCGCGCGCGAAGGACAGCAGGGCTCGCCGCAGACGCTGATCCATATCCCGCTCGATACGCCTACCAGTCCGCGATTGAGCGATGCCGACGAAGCGCCCTCGTTGATGCTGCTGATCGACAGTTCGGTGGGTATCGGCGGGGGAACGGACAGCAATGGCAAGGCGGCGATCCCGCAGCTCGAAGCCCTGCTTTCGGCGCTGTCGCTGGGTCTCGCGCTGACCGATCGCGACGGGCGGTTCCTGTTCGCCAACAAGGCCTTCCTGCGCGCGGTCGAACGCGTCGATCGGGGGCTGCCGCAATTCCCCTCCGATCTCGTGGTGGGCGAGGACAAGGCGGCGATGGCCGATACGGTGCGCCGCTTCGCCAAGGGCGCGACCGCCAGTGGCGACATGGCGGTGCGGCTGGCCAACGACAAGGAAGAACCGGTGTCGATGGGCCTCGCCGGGGTGCGCGGTCTCGGCGATGCGGCAGTGCTGCTGTCGATCTCCGATTCCTCGGAGGAAAAGCGCCTGCGCCGGCAAGTGGCCCAGGCCACCAAGATGCAGGCGGTGGGCCAGCTGGCCGGCGGGGTCGCGCACGATTTCAACAATGTGCTGACCGCGATCATCGGCTATTGCGACCTGATGCTGCTGCGCCATACGCCGGGCGACAGCGATTACGACGACATCCAGCAGATCAAGGCCAATTCAAACCGCGCCGCCAGCCTGACGCGGCAATTGCTCGCCTTCAGCCGCCAGCAGACCCTGCGCCCGGTGGTGTTGCAGTTGCCCGACGTGGTGAGCGAGGTCAGCCAGCTGCTCAAGCGGCTGATGGGCGAGAAGATCGAGTTCTCGGTCCGCCACGACCGCGAATTGGGTTCGGTCCGGGCCGACCCGCAGCAGCTCGAACAGGTCATCATCAACCTGGCGGTGAACGCGCGCGATGCGATGCAGGCCAATGCGCTCAAGCGGGGCAAGCAGGACTGGAAGGGGCGGCTCACTCTCGCAACGCGGCGCGTGTCCGCGCGCGACGTGCGCAAGATGGGCATCGATATCATGCCCGCCGACGATTACACCGTGCTGATCGTCCAGGATACCGGCGGCGGCATACCCGAAAGCCATCTCAACAAGATCTTCGAACCCTTCTTCACCACCAAGGAGCAGGGCAAGGGCACCGGCCTGGGCCTCTCGACGGTCTACGGGATTGTCAAGCAGTCGAACGGGTTCATCTTCGCCGACAATGTACAGGGTCCCGACGGCACCCCGATCGGCGCGCGTTTCACCATGTACCTGCCGGTGCACAAGGGCGAGCTGCCCGCGAACATGCGCAGCGAGGAAGTCGAGGAGCCCAAGGCGACCGAATGGTCCGCCGGGGGCAAGCTGCTGCTGGTCGAGGACGAGGACATGGTCCGCGCGGTGGCCGAACGCGCGCTGGTGCGCGCGGGCTATACCGTGACGACCGCGGCCGACGGCGAGGAGGGGCTGGCGGCGGTAGCCAATGGCGATACCGAGTTCGACATGATCGTGTCCGACGTGGTGATGCCGACGATGGACGGGCCCGCCATGTCGCGCGCGATCCGCAAGGTTAAGCCCGACATCCCGATCCTGTTCATGTCGGGCTATGCCGAAGAACAGCTGCGCAACGATATCGATATCGCGAACATGCATTTCATCCCGAAGCCGTTCAGCGTGCAGCAGATCAACGCGAAGGTTTCCGAAGTGCTCAGCGAACAGCGCGGATAGGGCTGGCGGAATTAATTTCGTTCCCTACTTGTTCTTTGAGAACAAAGCCGATACATACTGCGCCAGTTGAAGAGTCGGTAGCCGGCTCTGGCCAAGCGCAGGAGGTAGTGTCATGGCGGCAAGTCTGAAGCTCGTAGAGGACAAGAAAGTGAACGCAGACCGCCAGAAGGCATTGGACGCCGCGCTCGCACAGATCGACCGCGCATTCGGCAAGGGTTCGGCGATGAAGCTGGGCCAGAAGGAAGCCATGCAGGTGGAATCGATTTCCACCGGCTCGCTCGGGCTCGATATCGCGCTGGGCGTGGGCGGCCTGCCCAAGGGCCGCGTGATTGAGGTCTATGGTCCGGAAAGCTCGGGCAAGACCACGCTTGCACTGCATGTCATTGCCGAAGCGCAGAAGGCGGGCGGCACGGCCGCTTTCGTCGACGCCGAACACGCGCTCGACCCGGTCTATGCCAAGAAGCTGGGCGTCGACATCGAAGAACTGATCGTTTCGCAGCCCGACACGGGCGAACAGGCGCTCGAGATTACCGATACGCTGGTCCGCTCGAACGCAATCGACGTGCTGGTGGTGGACTCGGTCGCTGCGCTGGTCCCCCGCGCCGAGATCGAAGGCGAGATGGGCGACAGCCATGTCGGCCTGCAGGCCCGCTTGATGAGCCAGTCGCTGCGCAAGCTGACTGGTTCGATCAACCGCTCCAAGTGCATGGTGATCTTCATCAACCAGCTGCGCATGAAGATCGGCGTGATGTACGGTAACCCCGAAACCACGACCGGCGGCAATGCGCTCAAGTTCTATGCCTCGGTCCGCCTCGACATCCGGCGCACCGGCCAGATCAAGGACCGCGACGAAGTGATCGGCAACGCCACTCGTGTGAAAGTGGTCAAGAACAAGGTCGCTCCGCCGTTCAAACAGGTCGAATTCGACATCATGTATGGCGAAGGGATCTCGAAGATCGGTGAGATTCTCGACCTCGGCGTCAAGGCGGGCGTGGTCGAGAAATCGGGCAGCTGGTTCAGCTACGACAGCGTCCGCATCGGCCAGGGGCGCGAGAACGCCAAGAAGTTCCTTACCGAAAACACCGAAATGTGTGCCAAGTTGGAAGCCGCAATTCGCGGCCGCACCGACGAGGTCGCCGAAGAGATGATGACCGGTCCGGACGCGGACGAGGACTGAAGTCTCTTCAAGCGGGAGCGCGTCGGCCTTCATCCCCTGGCCGGCGTCCCAGCCGGACTGTCCCCCGGCGCTCCCGACAGAACGGAAAGCCGGTGCGCGCCGCTCGATGGCCGCACCGGCTTTTCCGCTTTTCGGCTGGCGACAGGTGCGCGGCAGCGCCCTAGGGTGCGCGCGAATCGCCGAATAGGGGAGCTGCCATGTCGATTACCGTCCATCACCTCAACAACAGCCGCTCGCAGCGGATACTCTGGCTTCTGGAAGAGCTGGGTGCGGATTACGACATCGTGTCCTACCAGCGCGATTCCGAAACCAATCTCGCGCCCCCCGAACTCAAGCAGGCGCATCCGCTCGGCAAATCGCCGCTCATCGAGGATGGCGACACCTGCGTCGCCGAAAGCGGCGCGATCATCCAGTATCTGTGCGAACGCCATGGCGGCGCGGACTGGCTTCCCGCACATGATAGCGAGGCGCATGTCCGGCATCTCGAATGGATACAGTTCGGCGAAAGCAGTTTCTTCGTGCCCGTGATGCTGAAGATCTACGCGGGACGCCTCGGTGATGCCGCTGCCCCGCTGATGCCGCGCGTGGAAGAACAACTCGCCGCGCATGTCACCTATGCCGAAGAGCACATTTCGAATGATCTGCATTTCTGCGGCGAGGGCTGGTCGGCATCGGATGTGATGATGAGCTTTCCTGCAGAAATAGCGGTGATGCAGGGCTATGCGGAGAAGGCGCCCAAGCTGGCACGCTTCGTCGAGGCGGTTCATGCGCGGCCCGCATGGCAACGCGCGCGCGAACGCGGCGGGCCCTATTTCATCTGGTGACGCGCCGATCCACCAAGGGTTGCAATCGCGTGGGCATCACCACAGAAGGCGGGCATGACCGCGGCTCGCGGCAGGAATAGCAGACGGGACACTGGATGAAGATCGCCGTTTTCGGCCTTGGCTATGTCGGCCTTTCCAACGCGATCATGCTCGCGCAGCACAATACCGTGGTCGGCTGCGACGTCTCGCCCGAACGCGTCGCCATGCTGACCGAGCGCCGCTCGCCGATCCAGGATGAGCTGGTCGAGCAATATTTACGGCGCGACGATCTCGATCTCGCGTTCACCACCGATGCCGCGCAAGCCATTACCGAGGCGGAATTCGCGATTGTTGCGGTGCCGACCAATTACGACGTCGACACCAATTTCTTCGACACCTCCGCGGTGGACATGGTCATCGAACAGGTTCTGGCGGCCAACAGCGACGCGGTGATCGTCGTCAAATCGACCGTTCCGGTGGGATATGTCTCCGAAGCGCGGGCGCGGCACGCCAGCGACCGGATCATTTTCAGTCCCGAGTTCCTGCGTGAAGGCAAGGCGCTGTACGACAATCTCCATCCTTCGCGCATTATCGTCGGCGAACGATCCGAACGCGCGCAGCAGTTCGCCGATCTGCTGCTGCAGCCCGCGTTGGAAGATGATGTTCCAGTTCTGCTCACCAATGCCGAGGAAGCCGAGGCGATCAAGCTGTTCGCCAACACCTATCTCGCCATGCGCGTCGCCTTCTTCAACGAACTCGACAGCTATGCGCTGTCGCGCGGGCTCGATACCCGGCAAATCATCGAGGGCGTCGGTCTCGATCCGCGCATTGGCGGACACTACAACAACCCGTCCTTCGGCTATGGCGGCTATTGTCTGCCCAAGGATACCAAGCAGCTGCTGGCAAATTATTCGGAAGTCCCGCAGAACCTGATCCGCGCGATCGTCGATGCCAACCGTACCCGCAAGGATTACCTCGCCGACCAGATCGTGGCGCGAAGCCCCCGGACCGTCGGCATTTACCGCCTCGTCATGAAGGCGGGGTCGGATAATTTCCGCCAGTCGTCGATCCAGGGCATCATGAAAAGGGTCAAGGCCAAGGGCATCGAGGTGATCGTCTACGAACCGGTGATGGACGAAGACAGCTTCTTCGGCAGCCGCGTCGAGCGCGACCTGGAGCGATTCAAGGCCGATGCGGATGTCATCGTCGCCAATCGGCTTGACGAGGCTATCGATGATGTCCGCGACAAGGTTTTCACTCGCGACCTGTTCGGGGCCGATTGATGGGCGAGAGCCGGACTGCGCTGGTCACCGGCTCGGCGGGTTTCATCGGATTTTTCATCGGCAAGCGACTGCTCGCCGACGGTTTCCGCGTTGTCGGCATCGACTCACTGTCCGACTACTACGATCCGAACCTGAAACGCCGACGCCAGGCGGAACTGCTTCAGAACGCCGGCTTTTCTGCGACGAATGAGCCGATCGAAACGCCAGGCCTCCTGGCCGATCTCTTTGCCGAACATCGACCCGACGTGGTCGTCCATCTCGCAGCCCAAGCGGGTGTGCGCTATTCAATCGACAATCCGCGCAGCTATCTCGAAAGCAATCTGGTCGGTACCTTCGAACTGCTCGAGGCGGCCCGCGCGCATCCGCCGCAGCACATGCTGCTCGCCTCGACCTCATCGGCCTATGGCGCCAATACCGAGATGCCCTATCGCGAGACGATGAAGGCCGATCACCAGATGTCCTTCTATGCCGCCACCAAGAAGGCGAGTGAGGCCATGGCGCATTCCTACGCGCATCTCTTCGGCCTGCCGGTGACAATGTTCCGCTTTTTCACCGTCTACGGGCCGTGGGGCCGGCCCGACATGGCGCTGTTCAAGTTCACCCGCGCGATGCTCGCGGGCGAGAAGATCGACGTGTACAATCACGGCGAAATGATGCGCGACTTCACCTATGTGGAGGATCTCGTCGAAGCGGTCCGGCGGCTGATCGACACTCCGCCCGTACGGCCCACTGCGGCCGAGGACATCGCCGAAGGCGACAGCCTGTCGCCGGTCGCGCCGTGGCGGGTGGTCAACATCGGCAATTCGCAGCCGGTCCAGCTCGGCGACATGATCGCCGCGATAGAAGACGCGCTGGGTATCAAGGCCAAGCGCAACTTCATGCCGATGCAACCGGGCGACGTCCCCGCGACCTGGGCCGATGCCGAGCTGCTGCGATCGCTCACCGGCTACGTTCCCGGCACCGATATCCGCGAGGGCGTGAGGCGCTTCGTCGCGTGGTATCGCGATTACTACCAGATCTGAGGTGCAATGACCGATCAATCCGAATGGACCGGCAAGGTCGGCAATGTCTGGGCCGAGGAATGGCAGCGCACCGATCGCAGTTTCGGACCGCTGAGCCAAAAGCTGCTCGCGGTCGCGCGCAGTGGACCGTTCGCACAGGCACTCGATATCGGTTGCGGCGCAGGCGAGATCAGCCTGGCACTCGCTGCTGGCGCGCCATCCTCGCATGTACTCGGCGTCGATATCAGCCACGATCTGCTGCAGGTCGCACGGGTGCGGGGCAAGGATCGGCCCAATCTTCGCTTCGAATTGGCCAATGCCGCCAACTGGCATGCGGGCGCGGCTGAAAGGCCCGACCTGGTCGTCTCGCGCCACGGGGTGATGTTCTTTGCCGATCCCACCGCGGCCTTCACGCACATTGCCGGTCAGGTGGCCCCCGGGGCGCGGCTCGCCTTTTCCTGCTTCCGCGAACGCGCCGACAATATCTGGGCGCGCGAACTGGCATCGATCGCGCCGCCGGGCGAAGAACCGGCGCCCGACCCCGAAGCCCCCGGGCCGTTCGCATTCGGGCGGCGTGAACGGACCGAGACCCTGCTCGCGCAGGCCGGGTGGACCGATATCGCGTTCGAAGCGGTGGATTACGGCATGGTCGCCGGCGAGGGCGCAGAGGCGGTCGCCGATGCGCTGTCCTATTTCCAGCGCATCGGGCCGGTCGCCCGCGCGGCAGCGGCGCTGGAGGCTGCTCCGCGCGCGACAATGCTGGCGAAGCTGGAAGCACTGCTCGAAGCCCATCACCGCGATGGACAGGTGTCCTTGCCCGCGGCCTGCTGGATCGTGACTGCCCGCGCACCCGGTTGATCGTCTCTCCTGCACAGTCTGGCCGGGCATTCGCGCTTGTCGCCCGCGCGCCGATTGCCTAACTGCCCGGTCATGACTTCGACCAACGACATCCGCCGCAGTTTCCTCGACTATTTCGCACGCCACGAGCATGCCGAAGTCGCCAGTGCGCCGCTCGTCCCTTTCAGCGATCCCACGCTGATGTTCGTCAACGCCGGCATGGTGCCGTTCAAGAACTCGTTCACCGGGCTCGAAACCCCGCCCGCTCCGCGCGCCACCAGCGCGCAGAAATGCGTCCGCGCCGGGGGCAAGCATAACGATCTCGACAATGTCGGCTACACCGCGCGGCACCACACTTTCTTCGAGATGCTCGGCAATTTCAGCTTCGGCGACTATTTCAAGGAGCAGGCGATCCTGCATGCCTGGACGCTGCTGACCGAGGAATGGGGCCTCGACAAGGACCGGCTGCTGGTCACCGTCTACCATACCGATGACGAGGCCTTCGACCTGTGGAAGAAGCTGACCGGCTTCGCCGACGATCGCATCATCCGCATCCCGACGAAGGACAATTTCTGGGCGATGGGCTCGGATGGCCCCTGCGGGCCGTGTTCGGAGATCTTCTACGATCACGGCGACCATATCTGGGGCGGCCCTCCGGGATCACCCGAGGAGGACGGCGACCGCTTTGTCGAGATCTGGAATCTCGTGTTCATGCAGTTCACGCAGGAAAACGACCAGATCGTCGGCGACCTGCCCAAGCCGAGCATCGACACGGGCATGGGGATCGAGCGCGTCGCCGCGGTGATGCAGGGGGTGCATGACAATTACGACACCGACACTTTCAGGAATTTGATCGCGGCGAGCGAGGGGCTGACCGGAGTGAAGGCCGAAGGCGACAGCACTGCCAGCCACCGCGTCATCGCCGACCATTTGCGTTCGACCAGCTTCCTGATGGCCGATGGCGTCCTGCCTTCGAACGAAGGCCGCGGCTATGTCCTGCGGCGGATCATGCGCCGCGCCATGCGCCACGCGCACCTGCTCGGCGCGAGCGAACCGCTGATGCACCGTCTCGTGCCCGCTCTCGTCACCGAGATGGGCCAGGCCTATCCCGAACTGCAACGCGGGCAGGCGCTGATCGAAGAGGTGCTCGAGCGCGAGGAAACGCAGTTCCGCCGCACGCTCGACAAGGGCCTCAAGCTGCTCGACGAGGCAACCGGCACGATGGGCGAGGGCGGGACGCTGGACGGGCAGACCGCATTCAAGCTCTACGACACCTATGGCTTCCCCTACGATCTGACCGAGGATGCGCTGCGCAGCCGCGGCATCACCGTCGACAAGGACGGATTCGATGCGGCGATGGAGCAGCAGAAGGCGGCTGCCCGGGCGGCGTGGAAGGGTTCGGGCCAGTCGGCCAGCGAAGAGGTCTGGTTCGATATCGCCGATGCGCAGGGATCGACCGAGTTCACGGGCTACAATTCGACCACCGGCGAAGCCGAGGTCGTTGCGATCGTCAAGGACGGTGCGCAGGTTCAGTCGGCCGGGGCCGGCGATGAGGTGGTCGTTCTGACCAATCAGACGCCGTTCTATGGCGAAAGCGGCGGCCAGACCGGGGATGCCGGGCGGATATGGACGCCCGAAGGCCTCGAATTCGCAGTCGAGACCACCAACAAGCCGCTGGGCCGGCTGCACACGCATGTCGGCAGGATTGCCGGCGGTTCGGTCAAGGTCGGCGACGCGGTCCATCTGGAAGTCGATGCCGAACGGCGCGACCGGATCCGGGCGAACCATTCCGCGACGCACCTTGTCCATGCAGCGCTGCGCAATCGCCTCGGCGATCATGTCACGCAGAAGGGTTCGCTGGTTTCCGAAGACCGCTTCCGCTTCGACTTCTCGCATCCCAAGCCGCTCGGCGATGACGATATCGCGGCGATCGAGGTCGAGGTGAACGAGGAAATCCGTGCCAACGAACAGGTCGGCACACGGCTTATGACTCCCGACGATGCGGTGGCTGCGGGCGCGCTGGCGCTGTTCGGCGAGAAGTATGGCGACGAAGTGCGTGTCCTCTCGATGGGCCGCACGGTCGGCGAAGGGCGCAATTATTCGGTCGAGCTATGTGGCGGCACGCATGTGAAGGCGACCGGCGATATCGGCCTGTTCAAGATCGTTTCCGAAAGCGCGGTCAGTTCGGGTGTCCGGCGGATCGAGGCGCTGACCGGCGAAGCAGCGCGCAAATGGCTTGTCGCGCGCGACGAAGCGGTGCGGGTCATCGCGGGCGCGCTCAAGACTTCGCCCGAGGAGGCGCCGGCGCGCGTCACCGCACTGGTTGAGGAACGCAAACGGCTCGAGAAGGAACTTGCCGAAGCCAAGCGCGCGCTTGCGCTCGGTGGCGGCGGCGCGAGCGAATCCGGCCCCGCCGACGAAGATGTCGGGGGCGTCACATTTTCGGGCCAGGTGGTTGAAGGACTCAATCCGAAGGACCTGCGCCCGCTGCTCGATGAGGCCAAGGGCCGGATCGGCTCGGGCATCGCCGCGATCTGTGCGGTCAATGATGGCAAGGGCGCCTTTGCGGTGGCCGTTACCGACGATCTGACCGAACGCTTCAGCGCAGTCGATCTGGTGCGTGCCGGAGTCGAGGCGCTGGGCGGGAAGGGTGGCGGCGGCCGCCCGGACATGGCCCAGGGGGGCGGTCCGGACGGTGCCAAGGCCGACGAAGCTATCGCCGCGGTGCGCGGCAAACTCTCCGCCGGATAGGTTGCTTAGCTACGGTTGCGCGATTTGCGGCCGACTTCGGACTGGCTGCCGCGCGGGAGGTCCTGACCGCCCGTATCGGCGGGCTTGTCGGCATTGGCAGTCGGCGGTTCGACCGTGCTTACCGGATCCTGCACGTTCTGCGGTTTGAACTTCTCGCTGTTCGGCGTCGGCTTGGTGGGGTCGGGGTTGCTCATGTCTTTCTCCTTTGCCCCACCAACGCATGGGCCAGCCGGAAGTTCATGAATTCCGCAAGGCGTCCGGATCGAGCGCGGCAAATACCTGCCTGACGTCGGATTGGGCCTTCGCAATGCGGGCCGATTCGCGCAGCGTCTCGCGCGACGCGGCTATTTCCGCCAGTTCATTTTGGAGCGCTTCGAGCCGGACGGTTGTGTCCGTATCGGGCCCGCTGGCAAGCGCGCGACTTACCAGGAAGGCCAGATCGCTCACCGGGCGCATGGCGAGGAATGTCTCGATCATCGGCCCCAGCAATTCCCGGTCGTCGCGCCAGTCGCGCCCTTCGAACAGCGTCTGGACGACATGCTGCCCCGCGCCGAAGCATTCGAAGCGGAGGCAGCCGGCAAAGCCCTGTTCCGCGCGGTCCGCGTAGATCGTACAGAGACCGTCATGACCGAGCTTGGGGCAGGGCTGGCCCGCTTCCTTGGCGGCGGCGAAACCCGGCATGTCCTCGGACGGGTAGGCGATACAGCACAGCGCTGCGCAGCGTGTGCAATCCGAACGGGATTCCAGCCTTGTGGCCATCGGCTAAGCCTCGGTCGTACTGGTCCGCAGCTTGGGCTTGTAGGCCAGCGCGCCTTCCTGTTCGATCTGTCCGCGGAACTCGTCGCGCTTCTCGTGGATCGAGGCGATCACCGGGCCCATTGCGACGCCGATATCGACCAGCACGGCCTCGGAAAGCTGCAGCGAGCTTTCGAGCGTTTCGGGCACCGCGTGGCTCGCGCCTGCGCGGTATAGCTGGGCCGCATGCTGGACGTCGCGCGCACGGCACACGATCAGCAAGTCGGGATGTTCGCGGCGCAGCTTGGCGACAAGGCGCTGCACGAGAACGGGTTCGTCCATCGTCAGCACCACCGCGAGCGCGTTCTCGATACCCAGCCGGTCCATCGAATCGCCGCGCGCGGCATCGCCGAAAGTAGCACGGAAACCGCCGCGCTTGGCGCTTTCGATCAGGTCGGGGTCGGCATCGAGCGCGATATAGGGCTTGTCATGCGCGGTGAGCATCTGCGCGACGAGCAGGCCGACACGGCCCGCGCCGACGATGATCACGCGGGGTTCGTCGGCCGTATCCTCGGGCAGTTCGGGGACGGGTTCGACCCGTCGGGCTATGACCCGGCCGAGACGCGCAAGCAGCGGGGTGACGGTCAGGCCGATCGCGGTGACGATCTGCCAGAACTGCGCGGTACCGGGCTGGATCAGCAGCGCCGAGCTGGCCGCTGCCAGAATGATCAGTGTCGTTTCGGACGGACTGGCCATGAGAATGCCGGTTTCCGCCGCCGTGCTGCGCCGCGCCCCCATCATGCGGAGCAACATCCCGGTGACCAGCGCCTTGAAAGGCAGGATCAGCAGCACCGCGGTCGCGATCAGGCCGAAATTCTCCCAGATCGTCTGGAGGTCGATGCTCATGCCCACGGTGATCAGGAAGATACCGAGCGCGAGGCCCTTGAACGGCTCCATGATCGTTTCGACTTCGGCGTGGTATTCTGTCTCGGCGATCAGCAGGCCCGCGATCAGCGCGCCGACGATCGGCGACAGTCCGACCGCCGCGGTGGCCAGGCTCGCGCCGATCACCACCAGCAGCGACGCGGCAAGGAACAGTTCGGGGCTCTTGGTGCGCGCCGCCTGCCCGAACAGCCGGGGCAGGGCGAAGCGGCCGAGGATCATCATCGCGGCAATGACCAGCCCGCCCTGCCACAGCGTGGTGAGCATGCCTTCCCAGCCTTCGCCTGCGGCATTGGGGGCCATGGCGCCGAGGATGAAGATGATCGGCACGATCATGATGTCCTCGAACAGCAGCATCGACAGCGCTGCCCGGCCGACCGGTGAATGCGTGCCGGCAATCGGCAGCACGATGGCGGTGGACGAGAACGCCAACGCGAAGCCCAGCGCCAGCGCGCCGGTCCAGAACTGCCCCATCATCGACAGGGCGATCGCCAGCGAGCTGCCGATCACCAGCAGCTCCATCGCGCCGAGTCCGAAGACCAGCTTGCGCATCTGCCACAGCCGGTTGAAACTCAGCTCGAGCCCGATCGTGAACAGCAGCAGGATGATGCCGAATTCGGCAAAGGGTTCCAGCGCCTCCGGATCGGATATCGTTATGTGGTTGAGCCAGGGGTGCTCGAACACCAGCCGCCCGAGGCCATAGGGCCCCACGAGGATGCCGATCAGGATGAAACCGATGATCGGCGTCACGCGGAAGCGCGTGAATACCGGGATCACCAGGCCGGCCGCGCCGAGGATGACCAGCGCGTCGGATACTGCCGGACTTGCGAATTCAGCCGATGCCATGGGACCTTCCGTAACCGCGCCGTGTCAGGCTGTCACGAAGCGATCCGCGCTAACCCCCACCCGGATGAGCGGGGCCGAGCGGTTCACGGCGCGGGCGGGGCTTGCCCGGGTGCTTGCCGTCCTCGTCCCATTCGATCCGGTAGAGGTCGAAACGCCGATCGGCGAGATTGCGCACCGTCCCTTCGGCGCGCGCCCAGCTGAGATCGGCGAGATTGATGTCGCTGATCGTCAGCGTCTCGACATTCTCGCTCGCCTCGGCGGCGATTCCGTCGCGGGCGAAGGGGAAATCGCAGGGCGTCAGGATACAGCTCTGCGCATATTGGATATCCATGTTCGCGACATTGGGCAGGTTACCGACATTGCCGCTGAGCACGACGAAGCACTGGTTCTCGATCGCGCGGGCCTGTCCGCAATAGCGCACGCGCAGGTAGCCCTGGCGGCTGTCGGTGCAGAAGGGGACAAAGATGATTCGCGCGCCTTCGTCCGCCAGGCGCCGCGACAGCTCGGGGAACTCGCTGTCGTAGCAGATCTGCACCCCGATCGGACCGCAGTCGGTCTGGATCACCTCGACCTTGTCGCCGCCCTTGATGTTCCACCAATAGCGCTCGTTGGGGGTGGGGTGGATCTTTTCCTGCGCATGCACCGCACCATCGCGCAGGCAAACGTAGGCGACATTGTGGATGTCGCCATCCTCCATCCGCGTCGGGTGCGAACCGGCAATGATGTTGATGTTGAACCGCATCGCCATCTCGGAGATGTCGTTACGCAGCCGCGGGGTGTACTCGGACAAGCGCTCGATTGCCTCGACGGGCGAGAGTTCCTTCTCCTCGAAGCTCAACAGCATAAGCGTGAAGAGCTCGGGAAAGACGATGAAGTCCGCTTCGTAATCGCTTGCGACATCGACGAAATATTGCACCGCGCGCATGAACTCGTCGTAGTCGGCTACCTGGCGCGCCTGCAGCTGGCAGGTCGCGACACGCACCGCTTCGACCCCGCGTGGCAGCCGCTGCTTTACCGGTTGGTCGCGCTCGACATAAGGGTTGCGCCAGACCATCAGCACCGCATTCGCCATCGAGGCCTTATCCTCGGGCAGGTAGCCTTGCATGATCCGCTCGGGTTCGAACCCGTTAGCCAGCTGGAAGCGCAGCACGGGGTCGTGCAGCTTGCCCTCGACGATCTTGTCGAGGTAATCCTGCGGGCCCTCGACCCGTCGGCGGAACCGGCGGTAATTGGGCATACGGCCGGCAAATACGATCCCGGTCAGGTCCTTTTCTTCCGCCAGCGCACGCCGTTCTTCGTAAAGCCGGCGCCCGATGCGCACACCGCGCACCTTGGGGTCGACGCACATTTCGTAGCCGTAAAGCCAGTCGCCGGTCGGATCGTGGCGGCTGCCGTAACCATTGCCGGTGATCTCGTCCCAGTCGTGCGGCTGGAAGGCGAGCGCCTCGGCGAGCTGCATGGTCGCGCAATAGCCGACGATCTCGTCATCAAGCAGCGCGACGAAGCAGCCTTCGCGGAAATTGTTGATCTGGCCGCGGATCTCGCCGTGCGTATAGGCAGGCATATCCTCGTACACGCGGCGCACCAGATGCGCGATGCCGGGAATGTCCTTGATCATCGCATTGCGCACTTCGAGCCGGCGCTGGCCGAACTTCTCGGTGCCCTTGCGCCGCGAGATGCGCTTCTTCTGTGGCGGTCTGGCCATGGTGATTCCTGTCTATTTGAGCGGTCCATACGACAAGACCGGGGCCGGCGTCACGCCGATCCCGGTCTCTTACGTCAATCGCTGGGCAATGACGAAATGGGTCGAAGACTTCAGGCCTGCTTGGCCATTTCCTTCTCGAGGTTCTCGACGATCGCTTCGAAGAACTGCTCGGTGGTCATCCAGCTCTGGTCCGGACCGATCAGCAGCGCGAGGTCCTTGGTCATCTTGCCGCTCTCGACGGTCTTGATGCAAACCTTCTCCAGCGTCTCGCCGAACCGCACGACTTCAGGCGTGTTGTCGAACCGCCCGCGATAGATCAGGCCGCGCGTCCAGGCGAAGATGCTGGCGATCGGATTGGTGCTGGTTGCCTTGCCTTCCTGGTGCTGGCGATAGTGGCGGGTAACCGTGCCATGCGCGGCTTCGGCTTCGACGGTCTTGCCATCGGGCGTCATCAGCACGCTAGTCATCAGGCCAAGCGAGCCGAAGCCCTGCGCAACCACGTCCGACTGGACGTCGCCGTCGTAGTTCTTGCAAGCCCACACGAACTTGCCGCTCCACTTGAGCGCGGCGGCGACCATGTCGTCGATCAGGCGATGTTCGTAGGTAATGTTCGCTTCGGCGAACTTGTCCTTGAATTCGCTTTCGAACACTTCCTCGAACAGGTCCTTGAAGCGGCCATCGTACTTCTTGAGAATGGTGTTCTTGGTCGACAGATACACCGGCCAGCCGCGGTCGAGGCCGTAGTTCATGCAGGCACGCGCGAAGTCGCGGATGCTGTCGTCGAGATTGTACATCGCCATGGCGACGCCCGAGCTCTGGAACTCGTAAACGTCGAGATCGATGTTCTCGCCATTCTCGCCCTCGAACACGAGGCGCAGCTTGCCGGGGCCGGGGATCAGCGTGTCTTTGGCGCGGTACTGGTCACCGAAAGCGTGACGGCCGACGACGATGGGATCGGTCCAGCCGGGGACGAGGCGCGGAACGTTGTCGATCACGATCGGCTCGCGGAAGACGACCCCGCCGAGGATGTTGCGAATCGTGCCGTTGGGGCTGACCCACATTTTCTTGAGGCCGAATTCCTCGACGCGGGCTTCATCGGGGGTGATGGTGGCGCATTTTACGCCCACGCCATATTGCTTG
>Ga0098074_1000311_pt1 | contig 36698 bp, 27 predicted proteins | sample 32_taG_FD_75064 | JGI IMG/M metagenome (GOLD analysis project Ga0098074, IMG submission 75064) | Marine viral communities from the Gulf of Mexico - 32_GoM_OMZ_CsCl metaG | ecosystem: Environmental > Aquatic > Marine > Oceanic | place: Atlantic Ocean: Gulf of Mexico | collected 2015-07-12 | reverse complement strand
GAAAAGTAAATGCCCGGTCCAGGAGCTTTACATAATCATCATCGTCCATCGCCTTTATCATGTAACGCCAACGCCTCCACCAGGTTGAATCCTGCAACCGGGCTTGCGAGTAATCCACAACCCCGCGAGCCGCTGACCTCAGCGTTAGGACGGCCGCCCGGTCTCCTTCCAAAAATCCGCGTCATCAACTCTCGCCTCCAGTTTAGCTGCCAGCCTGTTGAACTTCTGACACTCGTGAGTCACTACACGTAACAGCTGCTCGGTAGCCAAAACATGTTCCAATACGTATTCCTGGATTTGCTGGACTAGCGGCACGTCGTCTTTGAATTTGTTCTTGGATTTCAAAAACACATCCCAGTGCTGATCCGCTTTCGAATTCGTTTCGACAGACAAGCCGTCGGGCAATTTGTGGTGCAACGCGGACGACTTGCCGACAACAGCTACCAGCTGCACATTCAACCGCAACCGATTCAGATACTCGTAGTAATCCGCAGCCGAGGCAACCTTCCCATCCTGCTGGGCAGCGTAAGTCGCCTCATACAGGGCGTCGATTTCTTTTACAGTCAGTGTCCTGAAGGTAACACGAAGGTTACCATCGAACAGATCCGATCGCTTGCTGTAACAGACACCTCCCAATATCGCCTGAAGGAACGCGAGTTTGTCCTTGTGCTCCGGCTCCTCGATTACTGCCTGAGTTTTATCGATTCCGCAATGCGGACATACATCTGTGATAGTACTGGGTTCCGACGCAGGGGCAGCTCGTTCAACGACTTCCGGCTCCGGGTTCTCTTCCACAGGGGGCGGAGGCTCAATTTCCGGGCCGGGATCCGGAACTTCCATGCTGGAAACCGGCTCTTCCACCGCTACAGCGATGGGTGCTGCTGGGACAACTTCCGCAGTCTCGCCCTCCAGAGATACTACGCTGTCTTCCTCGGCTGTCTGCGGGAGCTGATGACCCAAATCAATAAGCACCTGTTCAGGTGTGAGTCCTTTCGCCTTAGCGATCTCTTCCACTAAGGCACGTTCTTCTTCCGATAATTTTTCAGGGTCTAACATTATTTTCCTTACATTTTGTAGTCGAGGTTTGGTGATGTTCTGTCCCAGTCTTCAAATACTGGCTCTTCGTAGTCTCCTTGGAATGACTGCCTACTCCTCGCAGACTCTTTATCAAACAAGCGGAAAATGCCGGGTTCGCCTTCCGGGGAATTTTTGTAACGCAAAAGCGTTTCATTGTCTTCCCAGTTAATTTTACCAGGCCACGGGTACAATTTCTTGCCCTGGTATTCGACCGGGTTCTCTTGCCAACCTGATCCGCCTACGCTTACCAAATCAGCTCGGCCCAGTTGCAAGTATCGAGGCTCGAGTATGAAGAAACCATCCTGCTTGTACGAATAAGCTTTGCCCTCCGTCTCGGATTCGTCGCGGTAAGAAAACCCAATTTGATTTTCAATCAGTTCGTCATCGCCGGGCTGCTTCTCCTGCCACCACCTGTCGGGAAAAGTTGACTGGAAATCGATTTTCCCTATTTCGTAAACGTCTTCAGCCTGCTCACAAGCCGTTTTCATGAAAAAGTTAAGCTCTTCTTCGAAGTTGCCCTGGCTGGAGTCGCCGAGTCCTTTGATGCCTTCCCGGCACGCCATGCGTTCCAGCACATAACAGCCTCCCTTGCTCAGTAAATCCCGCTCGGCCGCAATGAACGCCTGATCCCCGCAAGCAGTGAAGCCGCTCTGATGAATAGTCGGACCCTCAATATGGCAATAATAAGGGCTAAAGAAATTAGCCTTATCGATCTGCTCTGCCTGATCGTCGCGGCCCTGCGGCTGATGCCAGATACCGAACCAATCCTTGGCAAAGATGCTTTGTTGTGCCGCGTAAGTAACAAAGCGACCAAACCCGTTATCTGCATCAATTACGAAATCTCCGAACCCGGAGGAGCCGCCGTTTTCATCGATGCCCGTACGCCAATAAATGCTTTGCGTGATTCCGTTGATAGAGCCGCCTTTGCTTAAAAACGTGATCCCGGAACCCTGAACTTTTTCGCCGAGCTTGTCTTCGTAATCCTGCTGCGAACCAACGTTTGTAGCTTCCAACAGCAGCGAGCCACCCAGCATTTGAAAGTTGTTTTCGGCCTTTAACCGTACATCCCTCTCGCTTGAAGAGATGTCGATGCTTTGCTTGGTGCGAATAATCGCTTCCCGCGACAAAGTCACAACACGGCTGTTCGACATGAGCATGATATCGCCGCCCGTCTCCAGCCGAATTTGACCGCCAGCCATTAAGATCTGCGAACCGTAGCCGTCTGCGATGACTACACTGCCATCGTCCGTCATGCTAAAGAACGAAGCGGTATTGTAATAATCCACTTCACCGTAAGCTTTGCTGATCTTCAATGAAGTACTAGCAGACTTGATATCAACGTAAGCTTCCGACATGTTACCAACGTAAGCCTGCACACCTCCTCCTGAGCTGGTGAGTTCAGGCTCAGTAGGGTAGTTATAATCCTTCTTGTGGTAGTAAAAAGGAAAAGTTGACTTCCAGTTGTAGTGATGGGCGATGAAATCCAACAACCCGGCAGGTCTCATCAGGTTTGAAAGGTCATCGACGCCCCCTATGTCCCAATCCCGAGATTTGTGCTCGTCGCCGTTACCGTATTCGCCGCTAAATTTGTAGTCATTGTCCTCAGTGAGGTCGTCACCTTTAGCGTCTTCCGGTGCTCGGATACGGCGAGGGTTGGGAATCACCGGGTACTTGGCAATGAGAATAGACTTACGTGACCGTAAAGAGTACGAGCCGTCCAGGGCTAAAAACTCGTTAAACAAGCCCTTATCGTACTGATCACCGTCCGTCATGAGACGCTTGCCGGTTTCTTGAGCAGGCAGCATCAACGTACGGTTCCAACCTTGCCCCATGTAGCCCGAATAATCCGTCAAGCGGTAGACCGGCGTTTGTGCAAAGTCCTCCAGATCCTCTTCAGCAAAAGGAAAATTTTTCTCTAACTGCACCTTTTCCTTGTCATTCTCCTCGGAAAACTTCTCATTGGGACCGTACATCCCTGTAGCTTCCCAAGGAAAAGTACAATGACCCACTAACGAAAAGTTCTCTCCCTCGTCATACGTTTGCATGACGTTTTCGCAGTACGACATGATATTCAACGAAAGAGCAGCCAGCTTGGCGTAGTTGTCAAAGTAGTTAAGCCATAGCCCGCAAACTTCATTGACTCTCAGGTACGCCTGAAATGAATCGATAAGTATGCCAATGCCCGTCTCCGACATTCTTCCCCACTCGCCGTGGGTGCCATCCATTGGCCGTCCGCTGCTCTGAGGTACCCAGCTAAAAGCATCTTCAGCGGCTTTTGGAATGTTGCGAACAGCTTCTGTCTTCTTTGGCCCGGAGTTCCCGCCCTGCTGGAGATGGTCAGACGGGTTAAAGGAGTCAGCCATAGTGGCGACCGGAATTACACCTACAATGTAAGCCAGCTTGCCAGCCTTCGGCTGCCAAACCAGAACTTGAGAATTGGGCGGGATGGTTTCAATGGATCGCACACCCGTGGGCATCATGGAATTGTGCGTCAAAGCTGTAGCAACAACCGCAGGCGTCCTACCGGAAAGCTGCACCTTGTAGCAATGAACGTAAGGTAGAGCTACAAGTACCTTGCCAACTCGTAGAGGTACGTCAGTGTCCAGGCGGTTATTGTGAGAAGCCCCGGTGAGGTTGGTGTCGGAGGCCTGCTCGCCCCGATTTTGCTGGTCGTTTACTGAGGCACCTTCTTGGGCCTTCTCGACCTGTTTTTGTGCGAACGTGCCGGTTTCTTGTATCCCGGTACCGCCAGACTCGTAGACCGCGGGCTGTTCGGTCCCATGTTTGGTGTCTATTCTCATATTTATCTCACCTTTCGGTGCGTTTGGAGCTCAAGGCTCTAAAAAAAGGGCGGCCTAGACAGGCCAGGCCGCCCCCTTAAAATCCGGAATTTACCGAATCGTGTCAACTCGACTTAAGTCGCGGTGCTGGAGCAGGTCAGGTTAGCGAACATGAGTGTAATGTTTTCATTAACAATCATGTCCTGAGAACCAACGCTGACACCCAGATTGGTCATCACCGCGGCCTCGATCGTATAACCCGCAGCCGCAGCAGGCTCGTTGGTCGCCCCGTTGTCCAGCGTCACTTTCGTCTGCGTTACATTGGGACCGGTGGCAGCACTACAACCTCCACGGAAAGTGAAAGTCAAGTCCTGAGGGCTACAGACGTTACCCATGGCGTTATAAAAATCGCACAATGCACCGGACTGTGGCCCCAAGACGCGAGCAATAGTTGCCTGTCCCTGAGTACGGCCACCGACGTAAAACACGGGAACGGTTCCACCGCTTGCAGCCCCTGCTGAACCGCCGTTGGAAACGTCATAAATTCGAGCAATCTGCTGGGCGAACGTCACTTGTACGTTCTGCACAATGCCCAACTTGATTGTCGCACCCTGGGCTCCGGCGATAGTCAAAGCAGCCAGGTCAGAGGCGAACGAGCCGCCGAAACCTGTCTTCTGTCGTTCGTAAATAGCACTAGCCATTTGAATCACTCCTTGATTCTGTTTAAGGCCGCGGTGCCCCGCGACCGATTAGTCAAAACTGAAAAAGTAGCCAGGGGCACGATGCCCCCGGCTACCGGCATTTTCATCAGACTACGAGGTGTAGCTCGATGTTGTTAAGAGCGTACGGCACATCCAGTGAGATGTACGCAACATAACGATCCTGGAAGACCTCCGAGACGAAGAACCGGTCGACAGTCGCGTCGATCAGCTGGCCACCAAGCGAAACAGTAGTTCGCTCGATCTTCAGCACGTTGATCAACTTGTTAAGACCGCCGAGGATCACGTCTTGCATGCTCGGGGTGACGTTGGTCACGCCGATGAACGGCTCGAAGTAATCCTTGAATCGGTAGCTGATGCTATCGACGTTACGGGTAATCATCTCTTCACGATCGTTGATGTTTTCGTAATCGCCAGTCGTGACTGCGTGACGAGTGAAGATTTCACCGTCAAGAGCCTGCTGGACAATCCAAACACCCGCGACAGCCATCGAATCCAGCTGCGGCTTGTTGAACTTGTCGTTCGTACGCTGCGTGCTGCTGAATCCGGCAACCTGAACGTGAGTCAGTCCCTGGTGAGGCAGAACGCCAGAGGCGAGCCCGGCCAGAGCCGCGTTCAGGTGGTAACCTTCCTGAATCGTACCGGACGATTCGATCTGGTCAGGCCAGGTAGCACGGATACGGCGATCGTTGAACGCTCCGGCAACCTTTCCAATTTCCAGAGCTTCGTCTCCTGCTGACAGGTTACGCCAAACTTCAATCTTGGCAGGAACCGACTGAGGAGCACCAGGACCGGTCTTGACGCGGAGCTGGTTCTCCGACTGAACCGCATCCACAACGAATTCGCTGTAGGTGAAGTTGCCGAAACCGTCGCCGGTGTAAAGGCCGCGAACGATGTCGCCTGCTTTCACCCCGTTTGCCAGGAAGTCTGAGTTGGCCGCAGGCACACGCACGATGGTGTACTGAGTACCGCTCGTGTCCGGATCATCCTCAAACACAGCCAGAGCAGGATTACCATCAGAAGTGGTAGCTGCGGTGTGGTTGGGGACAGTTGACCCGGCCGAGACGATTGGAATCTCAGGAACACCTGCAAGGTTGAACCAGGCGACTCGCCACAGGCCTTCACTTGCGGAAGACTGGGCGTTGACGTGAGCCTGGTACAGTCCCTGAACTGTCGAGTTGCGGGACAGCGGCACCAAGTTGTACGCGTCGTCACGAGTCAACAGGATCTCGAAGACCTCATCCCAGTTATCAGGATCATCAGGACCGCAAACAGCGGTGTACAGAACAGGAGTTCCGTTGCTGTTAGTCAGGGCCTTGAAGACGCCCCACTTAAGCGGGTTGTCAGGAGTCAATGAACCTGGGATGTCGTCAATGTTTCCGACGTCCGAAATGCTGTTGATCTGATTGCACAGGTCAGCAAGCCATGCTCGGTACTCGACGTACACGGTTCCATAATCCAGGTCGGAAGACGAGTAGACTTCCAGAGGAAGAGCTACGCCGCTGTCAGTCCAGCTGGCATCATAAGCAATGATGCCGGAGTTGATGGTGATCTCAGTCTCGGACTGATCCCAGTTCGTGAGAGGAGCCATGCCAGTTCGATTGGCAGACACTTCGAGTGATGCCTTACGAATGTAGAGCTCAACACCAACTTCATCGCCAGCCAGGTAATTCTCGTCCAGGTTTTGACCGAGTTCAAGCGTTCGAATTGGCCCAGAACCTACACCGGTAACTGCAACGTAGAAACGATCGCCTTTGTTCAGGGCCGCAGAGGCACCGAACTGGATCGTGACGGCCTCCGTACCGATAGTGACATCGACACCAGTGCCGGTAACGATGTGAGGACCGCTCTGGTCGATACCGTTGGTAGTACTGACCGTGATCTCAGGACTGTCAGCGAAAACGCCGCCCTTGGTGACTTCCACGATGTACGTGGTGTCTGCGGTGCTTTCGTAAGTTCCGCCCGAAGTAGCAGTCGTCTCAGTGAAGGACTGAGTAACAGACGCGGTGAACTCTTGACCGGCGATCAGGTCGTTGTAGCTGACCGAATCGTTGTCAGCAGACAGCGAGCAAGCAGCCGTATCGTCGTCAGCAAACGTAACCGTCAGGCCACGAGTACCGATTGCGGTAGGTGAACCAGAAGCCGCAGGAGTGACTTCAGCCACATCATCAGTTCCACTGGCAGACACAACTCGCAGGCGAGCCGTGGTGTAGTCGGTGTTGACCGAGCTATCCAGGACGGTGATGGTGTAAGTTTCAGTCGGATGCCCATCAGGCGTTCCGTCGTAAGACGACGCGTCGATGGCTGCGGTAACACAATTCTCGTCGCCAGCAGTCTGGGAAATCGACTCGGTGAAACCGGTTGTTCCTGCGTTAGCAGCGTCCGTCGTAGCGGCAGCAATAACAGCCGCAACTTCGTCAGCAATCAGACCAGAAACATAAGTCCACAGCGTGACAGCCGAGCCGTCAGCGTCGGGACCAGTAGGAACACCACGAACGCGAATAACGTCGCCAACTGCGACATCGCGATCGTACAGGTCAGCATCGCGAGCAAAAGCTCCGTTGGATGCCCAGTTGACCGTATCCGAGGAGATCCGATTCGCAGAGCCAGAAGTAACACTGATTGTGCTACCCGAGCTCAGCGGATCCGTGAAATACTGAAGCAGAGCGTCTTCGATGTAGACCTTGGTGTAACTCTGATCGACTTCAGCACCAGCGGGTCGGTTCGGCCACAGGCTCGAAACGTCGCTGGCGTTGTCGTACAGGCCAAGGTCGCCGAAAGACTTTTCATCAGAATCATCATAACGCACAAGCCATGCGTTACCGCCAGCAATGTGTGCTGACTGAGGGTTAGCAGCCACGGCGGGCTGCACAGTGAAGTCCTGGAACACCAGGACCTGGGGAAGTACATAAGTAGCCATTTATTGGCCTCCATTGCCATAATTGATCGAGTTAAGGGCCTTGGTATTCGGTGCCTATGGCAACCGAGCTTTCTCCCAAAAGCCCCGTAATTGACACATCCTGTAAGGGGAGTGATTCCAAACGCAGTTGCCAAGTGTGCTCATAGCCCCACCCGACCGTAATAGGAACCACGTAATTTTCTGACGCTTCTTCAATTTCTTGAATAGCCCCCACTTCCGTGACTGAAAATTGTCTCAGTCCTAGATGCTGACGGATAGGAAATAAACAGGCCACCAGGTGTGCCTTCACTTCCTCCGCAAGTATCTCGGTTGAAGCACCCGTCCCATGGATGCAGAAAAGAGTGTGTGACCCTACAAACAGAGTCGTGTGGCGACTAATCGCACCCTTTTCGTTTTCGTATGCCGCCTCGCCTCCCCCGAATATTTGCCCAGAAAAACCTGTTTGAATGTTTCGGAAAGAATTTCGCTTGATCATTATGGCAGGCCGCTTCTCTACGAGGTCGGCCCTATAACGGTAAACGCTTTCAATAAGTATACCGCTTGTCTGATCCTCACTCCAGACATATTGCTTCATCTCTGGACTGACGATGTTCGTAGGGTCTGCCCACTGGCGTGTGAGGAGATCTCGAAGAAAGCCCGTTATTAAAAGAGGCTGCCACCCGTTCTCGCAAAGATACCCTACATTGACAGTACTCTGCGTACTGCATGCGTCTTTTTGAGGGGGATCACCCGGCGTCGGACACCACTCCGCTGTGCTCATCTGCGGTCATCTCCTTACCCAGGTGCTTCAAAACTCGAAGGGGATCGACATCCCAATCTTTCATGCTCAACTTCCCGACCATCTTGTTGCCCCGCATCTTCCGGCTCACAGGATTCACCTCGCCGCTGCCGCTCCCCATATACGGGACCGGCGGTTTCGACTGCGTACTGCGAGGAGCAGCCCGAGGAGCATCAATCGCTCCGAGCTGTCCGGTGGGGGCTAGTCGTCGTGGAATATGTGGCATGGCGTTATTTTAAGTTAACAGTGCTCAGCAAGCCATGCGTCTTGCTGCGGAATAGGAATTTCGTAGATTACATCGGTGAACGGAGCAGGCCGCATTTCAACGTTTGCGATCAGCGGAACGCCGCGAATCTCTGCTACATCCTGAATTGAGTGGATGTAATACCGGTCGTCCGTTTTTCGGGACACCCAGACATCCTGCTCGTCAATCAGCGGAAGCATCAACATACGGCCCGTGACCACGATATCTCTGACCGTACCGCGTCGAGCCTGGTCGTCGATGTGCATTCGGCGAGTTCGGGGCGACAGGTCCGCCCAGATACAGGCAAGAGGGTAGTAGTACCCGCACTGCTTGCCGGTTCCCCAGCATTCCTGGCAGTAAGGGTCTGTGACCTCGTTTGTCTGCAAATCCAAGCAGCTCGTACAGTTCTCACCCGTGGACCTGCGTTTGAGCAGATACCCGTCCTGGGAGGTGTACCGAAATCGCAGCTTTTCTTTTCGTACGATCTCTTGAGCAATACGCCAATCACGCACGCCGAGGATTCCCGACTTCGCCGCAGGCTGCGAGTAATAGATAGCCACAGGCGTGGTCATCTTTACCCGGTAATGAGTGTTCTGCGTCTTGCTGTAAACCCGCTTCGACGAGTCGATTGAGTAACAGGTGTTTTCGACAGGCAACCCGACGTCTTCCCAGTCATCCGCGTCCCGGTCCCCTGTCTTCCCGACCTGAAGCTGGAAAGTCCAAGGCAACGGGTCGTTAAATTCCGGAATTAACTGCCACATTACGCGGGTGCCGCCTCGTATCAAGTACGAGACGTGCACCATGTCAAAAGCATCCTCGCAACTCGGAGGACACTCATTTTCTTCGCAAGAGATCGCGTAGTTCGTCGAGACCGGTAGCCCTCCGTCATTGATTGGCGGATCGTCCGAAGTCCACGGATATAGCGAAGTAAGTAATGTCATAGACTTTCAACCCAGTTGACGGCCGCACCGACTTTGATCGTTCCACTGTCTGCCTTGGCAACGATCGTAATAATCTCGCCAGGCACCAGGTCGACAACGTATTCCAGAATATCGTTTGACGATGCCTCTGCCCTGCCGCTGGACTCGACACGGTCTGCCCAGATCCGGGTACCGCCCGAATACCCGGTGCTGGAGGTATCTTCCAGCAGGTAACCGCCAGCAGATGACCAACTCGTGCTTCCTTCCAAGGCAGCCAACCGGATGACCTCAAAGTCCGCCGCCTGGCTGGCAGAGAAAACCACACGATAAACAGACGTCGTAACTCGGGCAGTGCGACCTTCATAAAAACGAGGAGCACACAAAGTCACGATCGGTTCAAAGGACGTGCCAACGTTTGTCTTTTCCCAGTTCTGGGCCAGTCGTGTTCCTTCGAGTACCCTACCGCCGTCGACAAAGCCCGCAGCACTTCCTACGAATGCTGTGACATCCTTAATCGTCGCCTGGTTGGTGACAAAAGCATTGAAGCGGAATGTAGGCACGAATACCGAGGGAGTAGTGTTGGCGTTGGCATACCCCATCCGGTGAACAGGCAGCAAGTTGCCGGTACCCGGTGCTTCTACATAAAACGTGATAGCACCGTACCCGAGCCATTGGTAGCGAATCTGGAATACGTTCCCTTTGCTCCAGTCAATGTCAGGCAAGAGCTCAGTACCGTCCGCGGTATCCAGATTCCACGCACCTTGGGGAACAAGTTCTTCTGTGTAATCTCGGCCTACGACTGCTTGGGAGAGCGTGCCTGCGGCACCTGTGGTTCCCTCGGTGTAGGCAAACAAGCCGGACTTCACTCCGGTCCTGACAGCTACAAGCACCAGAACGTTACCGTCAGCATAAGCCCGGTAGCCGGTCAACGTTTCCCAGTTCACGCCGTCCCGCAGCTCAATAACGGTCGCGTTGGCCTCGCCAGCCCCTACGTTTGTGATTGGGACCTCCACCTCGACACCGTCCAGCGTAATTGTGACATCCCCCGCTGACGTACCGCCGCTACTGAGGTCGAGCAGGTGGACATCTCGCAAGCCGCCGTAACGCCGCACAATGTTCATGATGTTGTCGCGGTAGCTGAAGAAGAACCCGTCTTCTTCGTCTCCCAGTCCTGCTGCTTGGACCGTGCCCGTGGTGTCGATGTCGGTAGTGCAGCCAAACGTAAATCGGCAAGTAGCTCCCAGCCCTGGCTGATAACGAACCGCTTTTCTCGACAAAACCGCAGACGTACTGCCGACCGTCGCACCTGTTTGAATGACAGCCTGAGAGTTCTCGCCGGTAATAGTCCCTGAACCCGCGGTGTAAGCCTCGATGTTTGCACTGGCAGCGGCGATCCCGTAAGGGAAGCTTACCTGGAATTGCGTTGTAGTCCTTACAGAGATCTGGTCGCCGAACGAGGACGTAGAAAGGGGCTGATACACGGCAAAGGGATTGGCAGCAGCTTGCACAGCATCGCCACCCTGAATCAGAACTGCACCTTCCTGGGACACCTTAACGTTCGTGTAGTTGCCGTCCCCGTCTTGTCCAGTAAGGACCGCACGTACGTTTTCTACGTCAGTTGAAGTACTGAGCGGCGAGTTCACGCGGCTCGTCAGGTGCTTGCTCTTCGCCGAGTGGTGAAGCGTTTGAAGCGTGAAGTCGTCATGGTTGTTGTCTGATTTGCCCGGCTCGGGGACGTAACGAACACGGAAATACTGAGCAACCGGCGTGACCGTGTGCGGAGGTGCCGTGGCGACGTCTGCGACGGGAATCAAGATCGACCTGTGTACCGTAGAGCCGTCCATGGAAAACTCAAGGAACAGCTCGCCGGATACCACGTTGGACGCCCAGACCAGGATAGACGTCTCACTGTAGGTAGCGACATCTTTCCAGGTTCCAGTGTAGGACTCGGTTTCCAGCAGCGGTGCCGCTGCACGGGAGTTGCCGGAATCGACTTCGCCGGTCGGCGTAACAGGCAAGCCTTCATTGTCAGTGACAAGCTGCAAAGCCCCAGCCTTAAGGAACTCCAGCAGGATGTGCTGATGATGCTTGTCGTTGGAATCCGCAGTCGTCCGGACGGTAGGTGCACCGCTTTCCGGAAGTTGAAGTTGAATATTGTCAGCCATGACTTACCTCTTAGTAAAACAGACCGCTGTAAGACGAGCTTATGCTGCCTGAAAACAATGCGATGTTGATTTCGATTTTCTTCGCTCGAACTTGATCCTGAAATTCACGCATCAGCCGAGCACTTGCACCTGCGTAGGATTGTTCTTTCGCCTTGTCCGCTACGGACACACCTCCAGCGTTGTACTGGAGATCATTACGACGATAGTTTTGAGCCGCAATGTCCATTAAATAAGCCTGAATGCCCAAAAGCCACATCTCCCGGAACGGGAAAGTTTTTGTCGTCTGGGCCGGGCGAATCGGCGGAGGTGTTTCATTCCAGAACTGGATCGGCCTCAGAACCGCTTGGGCGATCTCCGCAGCGTCGTACTCTACGTCGTCCAGCAGAAGGTTATCTGCTCGGGAGTTGTCTCGTAGAGACAGACGAATCTCTTCAATTGTGGGCGGTCCCAGGTTACGTTTGTTGATGTCATCGCTCAGGCCGAACAATCCCCGGCGAATGAACGTGCAGCATTGGTTTGAGAAGATCATGCGGTGGTCTTCGGTAAAGACACCCCACTCCTCAATGTAAACCCCAGGCTCTCTTGTAATCTCTTCAGGTAACGAAGCCGAACGCACGTACCCGGTTCCCATGTCCAGGATTTCCACCGCGACAGGGTGCACCTTGTCTTTTTGTGGGTTGCAGCCGGTAAGCTCGCGAATTCGAAGCTCAACGCCACAGCCGGGCGTACTGATCGGGTCGAATGACTCTCCAGCGTCACTTCCCTGGCTCGGACAGTCCCCGAGGCAGTCCGACAAATTAACCTCTTCGCCCTGCAAGTTCTTCATGTTCCAAAGCAATCGAGCGTCTTGGCCCATCTGCACTTCATGGCATTGCAGCTTCGGCAGCACAGGGCAACCGTCAACGACGGTCTGCTCTGGCGTAATCATGTTCTGCTGGTCGCAGTCTACGTCAGTTGCCGGAGGTGTTACCGGAGGTGTGGCTTCCAATGCCATAATATCACTCCACAGTTAGATCAAAAGTGTCCGGACCTGCCACGCCTTGCTTGAAAAATTGCAATTTGTAAGCACCCGGGTCCAGCCGCACAGGTTGCTGCCATCGCCCGTCAGAGAGTTGGCGGCTCGCGGCCACAATGTATTCGTTACTTCGGTTGCCTGCATTATAATCCGCAGCGGTGTAAATCAGAATGTCAGCTCCGTTGACAGGTACGCCGTCCTTGACATAAGTCAACGCACCGCTTCCGCCGTAGTTCTCGTCGACGTAGACCGTTCCAACGCCAGCAAACTCGTCCAAGCCCTCCACTGTCGTCTCGGTCACCGTCTTCACTACCGTAGTTGTCTGGATCGGAGGCGTCGCTGGACCGGACAATCCTGTGGACTCCATCGGCAGTTGCTCGAAGACGATTTCGTCAGGATTTTCGCTGACAACCAGCTTATAGGCATCCGGACCCGCAATCTGTGGACGATAGAACTGGAGGACGTACGTCTGCGGATCCAAGTAGAACGGTAACGCCCAGGCCCCGTCATCTTGCTGCCTGCTATTCGCAATCCGGTAGGAAGCGTCCCGGTTACCTGCCATGAAGTCCGAATACAGGAATAATTCGATTGTAGCCTGCCCGACTGGGCGGCTGCCCAGAACGTACACCAAGTTGTTTTTGCCGCCGTAATCCTGATTGACAAAGATTCTCGAAGCATCAGGGTCACACGCTGTGCCGCCACCGCCGCCTCCGCCGCTGCCGCCTGTGACAATAGCTTCGCCGATCGTGCCCTCGATATCATGGTCGATCTGCAAAGCGTTCAGCACAATCTCAGCCGCGGTGGTAGGGATCAGGTTTATGCCCAGGTTGGGCGGCAACTCGTAAGAACCCTGCGTTTCGTAGTTGAGTGTTCCGCCGCTGTTGGAACCCAGAATCTCCAGCTCGCCGTTGATTTGATGCCAGTGGTGGTCGCCTTGGGTAACATTAGCAATTTTGTACTCGCCGGAGATGTTATGTGCCAGCAAGCTACCTGAAGTGCCGTTCATATCTATAGTCGGGGCAGCTTCTCCACCTCCGGCTGCCCAGCCGTTCAAAAATGCAACCTGAGCAGCGTCATCCTTTACCGTAATAGTGCCGCCAATAAAGCAGTCGTTCGCGGCTCCGTCGTAGTTGGAAAGGTTAACGAGGTTGCATTCCTGGTACTGCTGCTCCGGTGAATCATCATCCCAGCTGCCGGTGACTGTCATGAATTTCATGAAAGTCTTGTCGCCAACCGCAGCGTCTAATACCAAAGTCGCATCAAACGGCGAGCTACCTTCCCACCGAGTTCTGTCAAGCACAGCCCCGGTCGGCAAGCTCAAGGTTCCCCGCAGCACGTAGCTTTCAAAGCCGTACAGCTGTGCAATCTGAGTAGCCTGTTCCCAAGTTTGCACCGGGTAGCTCGTCGTGCCCAGCGGGTAAGCTATGCCGCCCGGATCGCCGTTGATGGTGTCGATCGCAACCTTTCCGTCGAACAATGCAACCTGGAACTCGATGCCCTGGAAAGAAGCAGTTGGCGATTGGTTGAATATCTGCTCAATTCCGTTAGCTGCGATAAAGTTGTTTTGGGCGATACTGACCTGGCCCACACCCGCTGACAGGTAAAGACCGTACTCGCCATTAAACGTAAGAAGTGCCGTGGATATTGACACCCCGTTACCGGAGGTTGAATCAATACGAATACCAGACTTGCCATTACTTCGGCAAACCACTCGGTCAATAATGATGTTGCTGGAGTCGCCTGAGATATGGATACCGTTGTTACGAACGCCCTCTACGACGATGTTTTGGACTTGCAGCCCTATTGTGTTGCTACAGAAAACTCCGGCACCGATGTCTCCATCAAACCAGCAATTTTCTATCAGCACGTTGTCATTAGCGTTGACTCGAATACCTGCCAAGTTGGCTCCAAGCACGCCGACGCCGTCACCGTCAATGCGAATACCGCTAATCTCTACGTTGTCTGCTTGGACGTCAACTATATGACCACTGCCGCTTGTTGGCCTAATAACGAAAGATTTACCAGGGCCACGCACTCGTAAAGATCTCTTTGTTATCACAAGTCGGTCATCAACAAACGTGTCACCGCCTGCGGTATTGTCGATCACACAGAAGATGACGTCATCAGCGTCATCCGTGGCCAGTTCCTGAGCCCTGTCAAATGTCAACACAGCCCTGTCGGGTGCGTCACCGATAAACCCGTCGTCGCCTGTGCCAGGGTTCCAGTAAATGGATCGACCAATCGCAGCGTGCGACTGGCGTAAGTTTTCCACCAGGTACTTCAAGTCCGTGATCTGTAATTCCGCAATGGTAGCGGAGGCAGACGAGGTCTTCGTCACCGTTACAAAGTCAGAAGGTTCAATCGGGTTAACAAAGTTGACTGAAGGGTCTGTGGAGTAGCCATCCACCGCAACCAGGTTACCGCCTGTTACGTCTACGACTTCCGTAGTAGGGCCAGGCCGGGCTTCAAATTGCAGCTTCCAGTTCCACAACTTCACCGTAATCCCTACAAGGACGCCTCCGCCAAGGTCTTCCTTGCCGGAGGCGTCACAGATCTTAGGGATGTCAAGGTTATCCAGATCAGCTTCGTAAACCCGAATAGCATCGACTAAATCCTGCATCGTTACCTCGTTTTGAGGCAACGTAACGAAGATAATTCGATCTGCTTTCTGGAAAGTGATTGCCATTTTGCATGGGTTCGCTGATGTCTAGAGGTTCAAACATCGGGCCCACCCTACGGCAGGTTGACGATCGGGTCAGCCGTACGAATCGCCGCGACGCTTGCTCCAGTAGAGCCAAATGTGGCGGGCGTTTCAAACGGAAGGATTCCTTTCCGGCGGACACGAACCAAGAGCGGAATATCGCTCAAGTACTGAATCGTGTTCGACACGGTCGTTCCAGCTGCCTGTTCCTCGATAAACACAACGAACACGTCGTCGTTAGCCGTTAAGTCTACGGCACCCGTGACAGATCCAATCGTTGCAGGCAACGAGAAGATGTTTGTTGTCCTGTCCACCGAAGTGTAAGGGAACCGCAGGAAGTTACCGGTATCGTTCGGGTCAAGGATACGAAGTACGCCCGTGCTCGGCACGTCGGCAGGCGTCGGAGACACCGTCCGAGGAGTACCGGGACTTACACCGTTTCCGTCTCCAATCAGCACCGTGCTGTCAGCGGACTGGTTGTTACCGCCGCCGACCGCTCCAACATCAAATTCGTTGGTGAGGATGACAGTGGAGCTTGCACCAGTCGTGCGGAACACGGAAACACGGTCACCGGCAACCACCGAGGTAACAGACAGGGCCTGCAAGTTCGGCGGAATACGGGTCGTTCCCGCGTTGTCGATGAGACGAATGCTCTGGATGTCCGCAGGATCAAGTGTGTCCTTCTCGACGTAAACGCCTTGAGCACCGAAGAAAACACCTCCAGCAAACGTACCGTATGGCGAAGCCTTGACTTCCGCAAAGGTGGAGACAAGTCGTCGGTAGATCCTACCTTCGATCCCTGCTTCCGCAGTACCAGGACCGCCCTGCAACAGCAACGATTCTCCGCGAGTGACGTACTTGGCCCACTCGTAAACGTCAGCGATAAGCTGAGGAGCGGCGTTAGTGATGTTCGCAGAAATAACCGCGGTGTAGTCCTGGTCGCCGTTTCCGTCCTCAATGTCCTTTGGAACAACTGAGGAAGTGGTGGTACTGGAAGGCGTGTTGGTCGCACCCGATACTGCACCTGTCAGGGTGTTCGTACCGTCAAACGTTCCAGTACTATCTTGGACGTAAAGCGTTCCGCCGTCGTCTTCCATCAAGAAGCCGGTTGCACCCGAAACTGCTTGAGAAATCTGCTCACCCAACACAAACGGTCCACCAGCCGTTGTACCGCCCGTGAATGAGCGATCAACAGTCATGATCCGGATGTTGGCGTCGTAACCAGCCACTGACGACGAAACAACTCCAACGGTTGCCGTAGCTCCAGACACTTGTCCAGTAGCCGTTTCCGCACCAGCGAACTGAGTCGTGGTCTTGAGAACGTAGCCGACAGAACCCGCAGCACCTGTGTCAGACGAAGTCACGATACCGATGGCACCCGAGGTACCGCCAATGATTTCTTCGCCCACGGTGAACGGTGTACCCGCACCACCTGTGAAGGTGAACTCGTGAGTGCCAGTCGTGTTGTCGAGGTCGTCGGCGGTAGCCAACGGAGCAACAACCACACCACCGGTCGTGTTTGTGAATTCAAACACGTCGTAAGTCCTCAGGTATTCGCGAGCAAACACCTCATTGGTTCCGCCGTTGATGAGCACACCCAGCTGAGGAACGGCTGAGTCGACCTTCGTGGTATCCGTGTTGGTCTTCACTTTGACCAGCACGTCGATTTGTCCTTCAAGCCACGTTTGGCTGAGAACCGTGCCGCCTTGGTCAATGTAGATGTTAGGCTGCGGCGTGGGGTTGGCAGAGTCGTAAAGGAAACCGTGGTCTCCAATGTCTGCCAACGTACCGACCGTCTGGATGTTCGTGAAAATGTTGTTGCCGCCCGAGTCGAGGATCGAACCCTTTTCCAGGAAACGCATCGACAGGTCGGGAATCTTCCAGTCGTTAATCAAGGTGTAAACCTGATCCAAAACCTGTGCAGACATCGGGATCTGGTCGTCCAACTGGACAAGCTCATCAAACGTGTCTTGCAGGAAGGAGTACAAGGCGTTGGCAGAGCGAACAATGTTCAGGCTGTCAGCCCCGTCGTAAACACCGCCCTGCGTGACTCGCTGCTCAGTACGGATACCGGACGGCAAGTTCAAAGTTGCTGCTGCAAGCACAGTCGTCGTGTTTTCGACTTCCGCGATCTTCGTACCGCCAACTTCAATATCTTCAGCCAGAGTGAAAGCACCAGTCTTGGCCGCAAGAACCAGCTTACCTGTGGAGTCTCCGTCGTCGATGATTGACAGCACGCGGCCGGATTCACCAGATGTGGCACCGACAATCACGTCACCCGCGGAGAACACCTGACCAGCAACCTGATTGTTGTAGAAAACAACGTCCTCAAGTTGCAGCGAGTTGTTGTCTGTGAATACGCCGCCCGTGGAATCGTAGTCGATGACTCGAATAGAACCGGTCAACAATGCACCGTAAACTCGCTGAGCGAAACCGATCGCCCCTGTGGTCGCGTCAGAAATCTTTGCGTCCTCGGGAACAGCAATCGTACCTGCATCGTAATTGATGATGACGCTGTCATTCGTGCTGGCGGTGCCAGGAACAGCCAGGGTGCCGTTCACCGTAGCTCCACCAAACAGTAACTGATTGTCCACCTCAGAACCGTTGACAATCGCTTTGACCGTTCCACCGTCTTCGATGTTGCTGCCGTCGGACCAGCCGGACGAAAACCCGTTACCGAAAATCGTGCCCTCGCCCGTACCGAAACCAGCAGTCTGGTACTGGATGAAACGAGCCGTGATTGCCGACACGCCGCCGTCATCCAGCGAGTCGCCTATGCTGATACCGCCGTTTGCGGTCAGCCCGTCGAAAGGCACCTCACTCAGCACCTCCAGGGTTTCTGTGTCCTCGAACAACCCGGTGGTATCTGTAAGCGTCAACGTACCTGTAGCGTTGGTACCGCCCAAGTCGCTGCCATCAATAACCCGGGCCGTCACGCCCGAAGTCGTACCCCGGATCACGTCACCCGCAGAGGGTGCTGTTCCAATGTTGTTTTGGTAGCTCAGGACACCGTCGATATGCCGAATCTCTTTGTTCGTGTAATCGATGTCCCAATTGTCACTGATAGGCATAAATCACTCCTCCATGAGCGGTCAAACTTAACTTGGATCGTTAGGTGTGTTTGGTTGATGGAACGGGTTAAGGTTTTCGGCCTTTTCTTCTATATCGGCTTCCGCGTGCACCGCACGACCGTTCCGCATCCAAAGGATGTTGCCGGTTGCTTGGTTCTGCCGCTGAACTGCACCGCACTTGCGGCACGTCAAATGCCCTTCCTTTAAGTATAGTTCACCAGCCTCGCAGCCAGCTACAGGACATTTTTTCATGGCAAGTTTACAATGCTATCCCGAATAAAGGTCACAGGCACCGTCAAACCGGTATTGACGATTGTAGCCGCAATTCTTTGCGGAAGGTAGCCTTTTAGACGTACTATGACATCGACGTCCGTATCGGCTGAGTAATTGTAGGAAAACGTGAACAAACCAGTCGCATCAGTTGTTCCTTGATTGACCAGAGTACCGCCGACCGACTCCTCAAAACGCACCCGGGCACCTTGGACAGCAACGCCGTCGCTGTCCACGACCGTACAAGAAACGGTAACTGTGTTTTGTACGATCGTAGTGGCACCCGCACCATCGCGGTACGAGGGCGTGTCGCCGCCGGACACGTTGATGGTGATTGTCTTTCCGCTGTTGTTGTAAATGGTCGAGTCGTTTTGCTGGTTGGAGGCGTTGTAGCCCGAGCCGTAATCGTGCCCTCGGAACGTAATTGTCGTCGGGCAGTTTGTCCCCAGCTCAATAGCGTGCACGGTGCCGCTACCCTTGTCGAACGACATGTCGTCAAGGTACGTGTCGGTGTCGGTTGCTACGTCCCAAAGCAACGCTGCGGTGCCCGTTGCACCGGTGTAATCGGAAACAGATGTACCGACCAGCGTGGCCCCCGCAGCGTCTACCTGCCCGCAGGAAACAATACTGCCGTCCGTCAAGGCTACGCCAGTAGTCAGCTCGATAACCCGTAAGCCAACAAGCGAAGCTCCCGACCAGGACAAAGCACCAGACGACCCGGTGACCAGGAAATCTCCTTTGTTGGTAGAGTTGACATCCGCGGCCTGAAACGAACCGTTTGTCAAGGTAATCGCAGTCGACGCGTTTTGCAGGTCAAATGTCACACCCATGAACGTCGAAGTGCACAGATCGTTGTCTGGAAACACCACAACAAAAGCGGAATCGGTAAATGTAGTCGCAGTAGCAGACCCAATGTTGACCCGGGCTAATGCAAAGAAAATACCGTTTGCCGTGATGATTACGCCGGTACGGTTGCTGTCTTCAAACGTAGAGAAAGCGTCAAAGTCTCCGCCTGCCCCGTCCCAGGTTAGGCCCTCGATATTTGTGGAGCTGTGGACAGCGTCAAGAATCTGGTTTTGAGCTGAACCGCCCACGTTCGCAATACTACATATCGTTCCGTAGTCTGTCGCAGCAGATGCCGTCAGCCCAGCACCGCCGGTAGCATCAGGCGTGCGAGCAACCGAAACCCACACACGAATAAACCCGCCAAGGTCAGGATACTGAGCAAGCGGGACGTTGTGCTGGTCGTAGTCTCCGCCGCTTGAACCAATGAGTGCCGCAATGTTAGTTACCTGTGCCCATTGCGTAATCCAAAGCCAAAACCCTACGTGATCTTCAGCCCCAGACAAGTCGGTCGTAACAGTGGAATCAATGATGAAACCCTTATTCGTAGCATTGTCGGTTCGACGACCAACCGATTCACTGCCTTCGATAAAGATATCCCCGTTGGCCCCAGCACCCTGGCCGCTGTTGATATCCGTAATTTGCCCAGCTACGACACTGTCCATGTCCTCCAGCAATGTCACGTTAGATGAAACAGCCATGTTTACCTCAAATGTGTTTCAGCCCGGGCTGCCGCTGACCCTTCAAAGCACACAGTTCAAACTTCAAGTATTTGAAGCCATTATCTCTGTGCCAGTCTGAGGGGTAAACCTCAGTGACCTGTACCTGCTGGAATTTGCAGCGGATGTTGCCGTTACGCTGGGCCATGTTTCGCCGAATGTACGGGGACATGCTCATCTGGCTGAAGTGCGACTGCCACTCCACGTCCCCATAGCCAAGCCCTGAGTGCACCTCCGGAACGGTGATCGTCAAGTATCCGCCAGGGATAAGAGACTCGTACGCCAGGTTCATGAACTCCCGCACCTGTACCCCACTCAGTCGCTGCAACTCGTCGTCAGCAACGATGTGCCCGTACTGCTCGAAACCAAAGCCATGGTCCAGGTGCTTAGCCGCCGACCAGCCTGTCTTTCGCAACTCGGAGATATTCAAAACATTATGCTTCTCGCGATCGACCCAGGACTCCACTAGCGACGCAAAGTGCTCCGCCTTCAATGCCCGCGTCGTGTCCTGAATCTGCCGGTTACGCATGATGACGGTGTTGTGATCGAACATGCGGTACAGGTAATGGCAACCTCCGGTGTACGCAAAAGGAGCACCGGTGAGGTACGTTTTGATCATCAATTCCAAGTCGTCACAGACTGACAGCTCTGCGTTATGGCCGCCTGCCTCGTAGTACGCCTTACGGGACCAACATCGCACATGATCCGGAGCATAGTAGATCTCGCATAACGATCTCGGCGTGACGTCGAACGACTCCGTAGCCAGCAACTTCCTGCCGTAAACGGATACCTCGTACTCTTGCCAGCCGTGGGCCTGGGAGTAGCAATACTCGCCAAATCCCGGCGTATCGCCAGGCCGATACCGAAATACCGCGGCGTCCGAATAAACAAACCCCGCACCTTCGCGAAACTTTTGCTCGATCGCAGCTAAAGCGTCCCCGGGCATAAGCAGGTCGTCATGGTCGAATTCAACGAACGCGTCTCCAGTAGCTGCATCGCAGGCAGCCCGTTTAAGGGCCCCTATGTTGTGCAGATCGGCACCCGGGGGAGTGACAATCTTCACGCGAGAGTCTTGCCGAATGACGTCAGGAATTTCTGCGGAATTCCCGTTTGGCAAAATCACCCACTCCCAGTTCTCAACAGTTTGTAACTTCAGAGAGTTGTAAGCCTCAACCAAGTACGTGGGCTTATGGGTGGGAGTGAACAAGCTAAGCATGCAAAGTTGCCTTGTATAAGAAAAAAGGGCCAGTCGGTCATTAGTATAACCGACCGGCCCTCTTTGAGCACAGGCTGTAAGCAGATTACAGCGAGTTGTACCAGCAAGGATCGACAGTGCTGAGCACACCGCCATCGAGCTGAAGCATCTTGGGCAGCTCAGTCGTAACATCCTGGAGGATGGGACTTGGCGTGCTCAAGATTTCCAGATCACCCGCTTCGACTGCTGCTTCGAACGCTGCGTTGTCTCGTCGAGCGACGCTGCGTTCTGCTCCGCGGTTACCGCCCAGGCCGGAACGAATATCACCGAATACGGTGAACTCTTCGTCGTTAGCCAGGGTGCGACCGTGAGGAGGCAGAAAACCGAAGATCTTGGAAGATCCACTTACGTTTTTGACCGTGCTGTAAAGACAGCTTGTATCCATGGCCATGGTTTCTCTCCTTATTCAGCACCGGCCAGCACAGCGGCTTCAGCGGCTTTCACAGACAGAACAGCATTGTAGATGCTGGGATCCTGCGAAAGCTGATCAACAGCTGACTTAACGGCCTGCTGTTGAGCGGCAACTGCTTGCTGCTGTCCAGCTGGTGTTTGGTTGATGATAGTACCGAGAGCATCGGTTGCTCCCCCAAATCGACTCTGATCGGCAGCTTGCTTCTCAGAGACGTCGACGTGACGCAGCTGTCCGGCAATAGCAAACAAGTCCGCAGCTTCTTTTTCAGTTGTCGGCTGAATGCCGAAAGACGCGAGTTTGCCAAGGAAGACTTCTGCATGCACGTCTTGGTAAAGCTTGTTGTAGGCTTCCTGCGGATCAGGCAGGACGCTTGCTTGCTTTTCGTCAGACATGCTTTGTTCTCCAAATTCTGGAATTTAAGACCCGGAGTTATCCAAGTAGGACGATACACCGCCGCCATTGGCGTACGGATCGTAAGCGACCTGTTCGGAAACTGCACCCGGGAAAGGTTTCGGGGTATTACCGTCTTGCGAGGAGTAATCCTGCGATCGTGGAGGATCAATCCTGTCATTCGTGTAAACCCGAGTCTCGCCCAGTTCCGGAGGATCTGTGACGGGGTCAGGCAACGTCTGAGCAGGGAAAGGTCCACGAGTCGTAAGACTCTGATCGACGTACGGTCCTGGAAATGCTGTTGCCATAATTAAGGCTCCTTTAGGGAAAAAGGTAGGACCCCCGGGTCGCCCCGGGGGTCGCTGCCGTAACTATGACTAGGTGAAGTCCACTCGGGCCAAACCAGAGGTGTGACCAAGAGTTCCACCCAAGGATTCGTACGCGAAGAACTCGATGAAGTATGCCTCACGGCGAATGTACATCGTAGTGTCTTCGAGCATGTAGCTCTTACCGATGAACTTAGGATCAGCGAAGTGGTACATCGTGTTAGTCGGGACAAGTCCCTTCTTGATGGTGATGACCCACTTCACGCCCATTGCTTCGCTCAGCGTCCAACCATTTCGCATGATTTCTTCGCTGAGATCGCCACCCATTTCGTTACGAGTGAATTTCGCAACTTCCTTGATGGTGATGTTGTTGAGCAGCACGCAGTGAACTTCGAGGTTCGAAGGCGTGTTGGGCATGATCTTCAGAGAATCCCAGAGAGTATCACGAGTGATACCACCGGCGATCTGCTGATACTGAACCGTTCCAGAAGTAGGAACAACGAGTCCGGGGCCAACCAGGGCAGTGTTGACTGCACTGATGAACTTGCCGTCCTCTTCCGCCAGCATGTCCTTGATAGCGTTGTCGCTCAGGACCTGACGGATGTCCATGTACCAAGTACGCAGTTCATCGACGTCCTTGGTGAACTTGGGGGTAACAATTCGGTCGAAATGCACACGGTACCTGTCACCTTTGATGTACAGGTTGGTGGGCAGAGTCGCGAAAGGAATGGAGACAGCTGCTGGGCTATCGGGTTCCTTGTCCACGATCTTAACCGGCTTGTCCGTATCAACCTGGCGATCGAGATCGTCATTGCTGATTGGAATAGGCGGCATAATTCGACGGTAGAAACCATCTTCACGCATCTTCGTGCGAGTAAAGTCGTTGACAGCATCGACGGCTTGCTTCTCGAGCGAGCGATCCTGCGAAGAGAGTTTCTCAAAAATCGCTTGACTCAGGAGTTTGGATTCTTCCTGTGTCATGACAGTTGAGTTAGCCATTTGGATAACCTCCTTGTATTAAAAACTGCTCGTATCTTGAACAGTGTTAGGATTAAGTAGGGAAGACAGGGCAGGGCCAGAACGCCAAAGCATTCTTTCCGTAACCGTTGTCGACAACGCCGCGAGAAACCAGACCGACAATCATGTTGGTATACAGAGTACCAGCTTGAAGTTGACCAGGATTTCCGCCGCCTGACTTATCCGCGGTCAGCGGATCGTTAGGAGCGTAGGCAGCGTCGACGTAAGCCGTGCTAACCAACTCATACGCACCAACCGCGACGAGAGCCATTGCCTGGCCGGTCGGGCTGATTGGGACGAACACGCCTGCGTCCGTCGAGGCGTCGCCGCCGTCGTTGGACACGTCCGGATCGTCCGAACTGTTGAAGAGGAACATTGGCATAACTGCGTCATTGCCAACGCCCAGGATAAAGTTGCCGTTTGCATTGAGATGCACAACAGCACCTGCGAGTACAGGAAGGTCACCACTCGGGATGCCCGAATCGAGCTCCGCGTGGTAATCAACTGCGTTCATTTGGGGCCAACCCTTGAGAGCGTTCAGAGTGTTGGCTGTCATCTGCCGTGGAGCGGCCATAATCATGTCCTCCTTGAACCATTAAGGCTCAGAGCCTTTTGTGTGTAAAAGTTATGAACGTGGAGCGTCCAGAACTGCCAAAATTGCCAGGTCCGAAGCCTTCTTCTCAGAAGTACGACGTCCCACATACGGACCGTTCAAACTGTCAGCAGCAGAAACTGAAGAATTCACCCCAGCTTCTTTTTCTGTAACAGCCTGACCCAGGTCAGACGCTGCCTTTTCAGATGCCTGCTTGTATTGCTGCATCTTATTAACGGCGTTGACCAAGAGATCCAAGCTTTGACTGTGATCGCCCAGCATCTCAGCAGCTGCCTGCTTTTGATGTGGGGCTACACAACCAGTTTCCAACAGGCGATCAAGGACAGCATTCAGTTTCCCTTCTGCTGCCTGCTTTTCCGCCCGATTCGACTTAACTTCGCTCATCAATCGATCTGTCAAAGCCGATGAGGCTGCAACAAATTCAACTGCTTGAGCAGCAAGTTTTGTATTCATATCGGATTCCTCCGTGATTTGTTAAAGATGGATTAACGACGCGACCGCTCCAGGACTTCCTGGATGTAGTCTCGTGTGGACTTACTTGCCGAGCCTTTTTTGGCTGCGGCTTCTTTTGCGGAAGCTTCGACTTCCATACCGGCAGCCTCGTCAGCAGCGGGCTCTTCAGCCAGTGCTTCTTCGCCACCAAGCTCAGGGGCACCACCAAGTGCTTCCTCTTCACCGCCCAGGCCACCAGCTTGGGCGGCCATAGCCGCTTCAAGCTCTTCCGGGGAGATTCCGAGCTGTTCCAGCACCATGGCCAGCTGCTCGACATCTTCTCCGCCGCCTGCCAGAGCAGCCTCATCTCCGCCAGCCATCGCGTCAGCCATCGCGGCCTCTTCTCCGGCAGCTTCAGGAGGCATACCAGCTTCAGCTTCTTCGGCACCACCGAGAGCGGCAGGGTCGATGCCCGCAGGCATTTCAGCTTCGGCTTGCTTTTGCAGCTCTTCGTGGTAAGCGTAGAGATACTCAGCCACCTTTTCCGCGTCATTCGATGCGGTGTTGATGATTTCGGTCAACGTGTCGTGGACCATCGCGTCAGCGGCTTGCTTGTCAAAGTTGCCGCTCAGAAGTCCGGCAAGTTCCCAGCCAGCTTGGCCAGCGATGTCAGCCTGGGCTTCTTTAACTTCAGGAACGGATTCGTCGTCCTTCTCGTCAACGCCCTCGTACTCGCACTCTTCTTCGGCTTTCTTGTCCATGTTGGAAACAGTAACAAGCAAAGCGTTACCGAGATCAGAGGCAACTTTGGCGTGCTGGTCGAGGTCCAACTCGGCGTACTTGTATCCATCAAGTTCGCTATTGTTGGTTCGAGCAGGACTCGTTGAGTGACCTACGTGACCCTCGGGAGCAGATGCAGGATCTTCTTTTTCAGCCTTGGCTGAAGAAGTTTCGACGGAAGGATCCTGGCCGGTTGGTTCTTTTTTCGTGCCGATCTGAATTTGATCTTCAGCCGCGGTCCCCGGAGGATTGATGTTTCCGGATTCCGACTTGCCGTCGACGGCACTCTTCTCGCCACACTTATCGCAACCGTTCTCACAGTCGCAATCGTAAGCCTTCTTAGCGGCTACATTTTCGGGCGTGTTGTCCACAGAGGGAGGACCTTGGTCGGCTTTGACGTCAGCATCATTCTCAGCTGAACGAAAACCTTCTTTGGCCTCTTCGGTGAAGTCATCCACGTCCTTTACAGGATGTTCAGTCGCCCCACCAACACTGCCCGGCTCGGTGTGAGCTTCGGCGGCTGTCTTTTCGGTGGCGGCGACTTCCTGCAAAAATCTGTCGATACTGTTCATCGACTGCGTTGCAGAAATAGTCATTTACGCACTCCTTGCTAAAACGGTTATGACTTCCGTTTCAAGTCTAGTTAATTTAAGACTTGATTTTGACGAAGTGACAACCTAACTGTCAATGGAAAATCATCGTCTGACGAGGCTGAACGCCATAAAGCTGCAAGTTTGTACATAGCGTAACCGCGAGCAAGCTCTTCGCCAGCCTCATCACACGAGGCTGTCTTTTCAAACGATATTAGGGTGGGAGCACCGTGCCCCCGGATACAACTTAGGAAGTTCCGATCCTGTGCCGCCTGCTTATTCAGAGAATACTCTGCATAAACGGAGGCGGCAAGCATACGAGAATCTTCGCTTGCTGTCTTATCAATGAACTCACATCCGCCGCCTTCTACCCTGAGAGGCAATGACTCGTCTTCGGTCATGCGGGTGTAAATTCCCGGCAACACATTAGAAGCACTTTTGACGTGTGCTTCGTTGCCGGACAGGCGGGCATAGTCAGCCAACGACAAGATCACTTGCCGGTCAGCCAAGGCCGCCAACTGGTTGTTGCACTTTTCCGAGCCGAACGAAGCGAGCTTCTCGACAGGAAATGGCTTTGTTACGAAACATCGGTACTTATCGACATCTGCCGACGTTCTGTAACTTTCAGCACTTGCCAGACCGTAACCGAGTCGAATCTGAGAAGCCAGCTTCTCAGACCACATCCCGTGGTTTCCAGCCTGGTAAAGGATGACATCAAGAGGGGCCGTAGAACTTGCCGAGGCTTTGATGTAATCCTGCATGTCGAAGATGCCCTCGTCAGAGGCAGCTTTCGTCAGGTAATCCGCCTTTGCACCATACGCAATGCGATCAGCAGGGCGGAAAACACGGCTAATGTCAAACCAAGTCGGATTAGGATTATCGACGTGAAGATGGTGTAGGTCTCCTGCTACCTTGACGAGCCGGGTCAAATTCGATTTGCAACCTCCAGCAGCACACTTCTCCCGGGTGCAATACTCATCCCGGTTCTTTGCTGCGTGCTTGCAGAAGGAACAGGTGTCGTGCGGAACGCGGCAAGCCATGCTGACAGGCATGTCTTCGCCCCGAGCAATCTTTTCCAGTTCGGTGTCAGCAACAAAACCGCCATTACGATCAGCAGCAGACTTCTCGGCGTTCAACGCACAGAGCAGCTCAACACGCCGCATGTCTTCGTTGTAAGCAGACGCCTTAACGATGCCGTAGAACGGGTCGCCCCGCTCGGCCTTGTTCTTGTGGTTGCGAAAGAACTTGGCAAACTTCACAAAGGTATCGTGGTACTTGCGGCAAGTAGCTTCTTTGAATCCGTCCCCGTTGCGGTTCGGGCCGTACGCTTCGCTGGCACCCAACGCAATCAGGTGCACAGGAACTTCATCCTTCGCAAACTTGATATGATCGAGCTGGTCAGCAAAAGAATCACTGGCACTCTTGAGGAACTCCTGGCGATCGGCACCAAGCAAGCCTCGAGAGCTCCACTTCACCGGGGTGACGATACGACTATCAAAATCCCAACCACTCGGGGATACAAACTTCACATGTGCCATTATTGATTCCCCTTGCCCCAATCACTCGGGACCGCTGATCTTACATCTACCCCGGGAAACGCTTTCGGGGTATCCGGGTTGTCCGCTATGTTCCTCATCACGGCTCGGGCTCGATCCCGATAATCGTACGAAGGTGTGACCCAGTTATCCCACAGAGCCTTACCGCCGAGGCCCACTCCGCCCAGAACGGCGGCTAACCGACCTGCCTTACCTTTAGCGTATCTCAAATTGCTAAGTGCACTCCGTATCGTGCGGCCGCCGGTCCCAGGAATGCTGGGAACCAGGTTACGAAGCGACCTCGACGAAGGGGTTTCCAGCATATTTTTACGCGGTAAATCATCCAGGTCCGAGAACAAATTTTTCATGGCTCCTGGGTTAGGATGCTGGCCAAGCCAGTTAACCCCCATGCCCTTGCCTCGCATGAACTTGCTAAATTTATCAAATTCACGCGGGTCATTCTTTAACGCGTTTAACAGCTTCACAGTAGCTTGCTCTGTCGGCATCCTGGATGCCCCTGAGTATTCCTTAAACAGCCTCCGAAACTGAGACGATTTGGCTGCGGCGTTCGGCTGATCAACAATGTTTTGAGCAAGATGCATCGGGCTCTGACTACTAAGGGCCTTGTGTACCCCGTAAAGACCACCAGCTCCAGTACCGGCTGCCGTGATCCCCGCCTTCCAATCCGGTGCGGTTGATGTTGCACCTTGCATTTCATCCGCTAACGCGGTGAAGTCTCGTTGATCAACTACCTCTTTACCTCTAGCTGCGACCTCCTCTTCTGGGGTCACCTCCTGCGTGGGCTCGACAGTCTCATCAGCACCCATCGAACTCATCAGCTTATTGCGAGCATCAGAATTCAGCAGCGTAGTTAATCCGCCACCCAGGGCAGCTCCGCCAACACCGCCCATTAACGCATTCCGCCACCACTGATCCTTCTCATCCTCGTCATCGCTGAACATGGATTTTCCGAGTCCCCCTAACGCACCCAACCCTCCCGCCAGGAGAGTGTTCTTGAGTATGGGATTCATCGGGGCTGCTGGAGCTGCTGGAGCTGCTGGAGCTGCTGGAGCTGCTGGAGCTGCTGGAGCTTCGGTTGCCAACGCCTGCTTCTCCAGGTCATCCATCACAGCGTTACCAAAGTCACGCAAAATATAAGAACTTGCGAGCTTCTCCGTAGGCAAACGGGGAGCCTCCCCGGCTGCGAGTGCTTCTTTTCGCAACTGAAGTAATCCAAGAGCTTCGTCGTAGGAAATGTTAGCTAAGGATGCTGGCTTCATTTTTCATCAAATCCGTTTGAGATTTTTCTTTCGAAGGCCCAGATATGGTTTGCTCTATCTTTTCAAGCAGCGGCCTCATTGAACCCGTGTCCGCCTTCTCTGCGGCTGCCGTCGCACTTTCGTGGAGTCGCTGTACCATGTCCGGACCGCCTTCAACCGGTTCTTTTTCTACGGGGGTTGGTTGCGTCTTGCTGAGACCCTCTTCCATCTTGATCTGTTCGGCAACCTCGAAAGGCTCGGTATTACCCATGATCCGTTTTTTCAACAACGGACCAAAAGCCCCAGGCTGGTCGGCAATTCGCGGAGTAAGCTGTACAAGCTCATTGTACGCCAGCATGACATCTTCCGGATCGTACTCACTCAGTGGGTTTTCCGGATCGCTCATCATCTGGGTCAAGGCCGTTTGAGCCCGGATCTTCCGCAGCTCATTTAAGTGCTCCGGGCTGTCCAGCTCAGCAATCTGAGACTCGACTTGCCTTTTCGAGGCGACCTCCTCGTCATCTGTCAGATTCTTGGCTAAACCGAGACCTACGCCGCCAGCCAAGCCGCCAAAGATGTTGGCCTGCTTTTCCCCAGCCTCTTCAATCAACGATGGAGTCAGGATAGGCTGGCTGCCACTCGTGCTTGAGGACTGGGGATGGGAAAAAGAAGCAGCACTTTTCTCCGCCTCTTCCAGTTGTGCCTCTGCGTCCGCCAACCGAGTGCTCATCTGGTTGTGCACTTCAGCCTGCTTGATGCAGTCAGCGATGAGAGTGTAAGGTTCCGCAGTTCGGTTAACCGGCTGGTTGAATCCGCTCCAGGTTGCCTGATGGTCAGAAGCCCGCTTCTCCGCCGGGAAACGACTGGCAACGTAGCCCATCAATGCCGCACCTGGTTTGCCGTAGTACGCCGCCGCGGCGTTCTCTACCTGGGCCAAGGGCAAGCGATCGTAGGCAAACTTTTTGAAGTAGCTTTCCAACAGGTGGACTTTCAGGTTCAGCTTGTCTTCAGCGGCCACCTTCTCACGGCGAGCTTCTTCGACTTGTCGTCGTTCCCACTCGAGCCGATTGAACGCGGTCTTGACGCGAAGTTCACCCTGGTAGTCCTCTTCCATCTGGTTTGGCTCTCTTTCCGAGGCTGACTTCTCGAAAGAGCTGATGTCCATATCAAGCAGCTGCTGTCGAGCTTCGTCCTCGTAAGACGCAAACTTGGGCATGAAGAAACCATTGTCCTGGGCGACTTTCTCTTCGCTGCCGCCCCAGATGGCGTCGTGAATTTCGTCGTAGTTCGCCAGCGGGAAGCTGGCCAGCTTGTCCAGCACGTTGTCATTGGCCTGCCACTGGGCAAGCTGACGACCGTTGTTGAACGCATTGCAGGCTGCTTTCAGGAACCCAGGAGAATAATTCATCTCCTTAGCAACCTTCTGCAAGGCATCGTTCGGCGACATATCCTTGTGGTCAACCAGGTCAACCGCCTGCTTGACCCCGTCCAGCAATTGCTGCTCATCGGATTTACTAAGACTTTGCATGATTCTTCTCCGGCTCCCTCCGGCTGGATATGGTCAGCTCGGCAACCCCTTCGACCGACTCAGGCTCTTTGCCCGATCCGAATAACATAAGTTCTTCTTCGTTCAATTCTGCGGCACCCTCGTCGTAAATACCAATAGGTGATTTATCGTAGAGCTGTGCTCCGTCGAGTCCCGCAGTCCAAGGCAGCTCGCTAAGCATCGCATTGATATGCTTCTCGAACTCATTGTGACGGTCTTCTTGACCCTCAATTGAACGTTGAATTTCGATAAGTCGTGAATGAGTCGCAAACAACTCCATGACGTTGTACTTGTTGATTTCAAATTGTCCTGAAGCCTGAGCACTTCGTCGCATGATCTGCGAAGCGAACTGCTCGTTAAAGTATTCAGGAATGTCCTCATAGGTTGTGATCCGCTTGTCTCGCCGGAAACCGCTGATCATTACGTCACAGATCATAGGGCCGCCAAAGTAAGCAAAAAACTTCAATGTCATGTCCAAGTGAGGTCGAACCACTTCGGTGGAAGGTCGAGCAGTAAACTCTTCGTCGCTTTCTTCTTCGGAGGAGTCTTCAACAAACCTGTCCGAGGAAGGCAGCAAAACATGCTTCACAATCCAATCGTGGTGTTCCAGAAAAGGTGAAACGTTAAAGAACAGTCTTTCATACCACTCCACCGTCTCTGGAATTGTTTTCGCCTCGTGAGCAATCTGCTCATGGTTGGTGCCCGCCAAAAGACGAGCCTCAATCATCAGCCGGAGCTCAGGTTCAACGTGTGTTCGGTCGTGCAACAAGTAAGCAAAAAACAATCCCGGGTTGTCGTGCATGAGACGATCCCGGTTGTTTTCCGACTTGTTCCACTGGAACAAAAACTTCTTGTACCCTTGGACGTACTTATCATCGTAACGTTTTGTCCGTTCTGGCGGAACACTTGCCAGCATGGCCGTTACGCGTTCGTGCCGCCAATACGGGCGGAGGAACGGGTTAGCGAGTCGTACGTCCCTGTAGACCTTCAACAGATCACTCCCTTAGATGATTGAATCGGCTTCGCAGGTAATGGCGATTTCGTACGAAGCTGTAACGTCAGGAGTGAACTCCGCCCACAGTGCCGAATGCCTGGCTCGCATGGTTTCTGACTGATTATCGCGGTTTTCGAATCCTCGACCAAGGTCGAAGGCTTGCAGAGAGCCTGCCGCCAGCGACCCTGAGTAAACCAGGTGAGAGGCAGGATTGTTGGTTGGCAAGAACGGCGAAGTCTGCCACAGGCCGCCGGTGCCGTCAGAAGTGTAAACAATATCCGTCACCACCACGGTGTCAGATGTCACCTCTGCAACGGTGTGAGTCACGTTGTAACCCGCGACGTCGCACCCTTTGATTTCGATGGTATCGCCGACCTTCAGGTTATGGGCTGCGTCGGTCTGTACAGCTGCGGACCCGCCGCTGTCCGTAACATCCACAACCTCGCCAGACTCGTCCACGTTCAAATCATTCGCAACAGAGCAAGCACCCTTGCGGTTGTAAATCGAGATCGTACTGGCACCGCCAGCCCCATCAAGCTGCGTCACAATAATGCGATCCACAGTGCCGCGGGGCGGCGTAGGCAACTCCACGCATTGCGTTTCAGCTGCTACTCCGTCGACGGACACCACTCGTGCGTATCCACTAGCCATAATCAGTTCCTTGAAATCATCAAAAACGGAGGTTTAGTTCTCCGCCATATCGTCGAGGTCAATATCGCCATCACCGAAGGGCGACTCGATGGTTTTCTCTTTCAGATACAGTGTAACATCACCGACCGCTTCAAACGCATTCCGGATGCTGTCTTCCAGCTCCGGCATATCGCTTTTACCGTAGCGGTCTTCAAATTCGCCCTGGTGCCAGTAGAAGTTCAACAGCAACCGGCCAAGGGCGTCCACTGACTCAACCAGCGTGCTCAAGTAACGCTCAACAAGGGAATCGTCCCTCACGGATTTGAGCATTCCTGAAATCATGGCTGTGTCGAAGACTTCCTTCTGGCCTGTCTGGCTTGCCTGCTGAGCAGTCATCATCGTCTGCTCGATGTCTTCCCGGCTGTAGTTCTGCCAGTTGTCCCAGACGCCTGGGTCTGTTTGATCCGCGGACAGGTGATCCAGCCGATAAGCCGAATCGCCACCGAACTGCGTCGGAACCGAATTTCGAGGACCGTATTCCTCTACGCTACGCTCCTCAGCCCAGTCCAGCTGAAGGGGAGCATCTGGGCCGCCAGCGAGCAGGCTCGTGTTCGGAGCGGCGTTCTTTTCGGTGCCGTAGCCCGGGGCGTAACGCACTCGCCAGATTCCGGAACCTTTTCGCTCGGATACTTCCATGATCTCGCGAGCAACCTTCTCCCGCAGACCATGATCTCGTACGAGGCTGAGCAAGCCAGCCATCTTTGACATACGCTCGTCGGTCGTCGGCGTCGTGATATGGACGTCAGTGCCGTTGTTGAACACCTTCATGCGTGCTGTCTTCTCGGTGAAGAGCAGCTGGATGTCGTCAATTTTTCCGAGGTTGATCGGAGGATTGTCGCTTCGATCACCGCAACAAGGCATCAGGAAACCGTTGTCACCGGTTTCCGGCTCAGAGAGTCGCAAAAATTTGAACGTATGGGGGACACGGAGTTCCCCACCGATCGCCCGAATTTTTTTGCCTTCTGGCCCTTCCTTGTCGACGTACAGCATGGCACCGTAAGCCGAAGGCGTGTGAGCGGCGTCATCGCCGTACTGGCCAAAGTTGTTGTTGTCGACCCGTGGCATCGTCACAGGACGAGTCTCGTTCCAGTCGATGTTGATCTTGAAGTCGACCCGGTATCGACCGTCGTCGTAGCTGTCTCGCACCTTGAAAGGAGTGGAGCAAGAGCCACGCTCGTCGATAGCGATGTACTCGCCACCCTCGGCCAACGAATCGGCGTCACTCAGGCCCTCGAACCAATCGTCCCATTCTTCCCGATCAGATACCTGGTCGGCGAAGACGTTGGTTGGGTGAGTATTCAACCATGCCTTGTTTCCGCTGTCTTCGATCCGGACAACGGTAGCCATCGGAATAGCACCTCGGTTGCTGACACCGTTCATGGCGATCAGCATCTTGGTGAACTTGCCGGGCTTTTCGAGCACACGGTAAAGAGCAGTCTCGGAAGGATTGGTCAGCTTGGCTTCGACCTGTGTGTTGTAGGCTTTGCTGACTTCTTCGTCGCCTCGGGTGTCCTTGATGAGGACCGTATCGTTTTGGAGCTTCTCTCGTTCAGCGTCATCCAGCTCAGGGGCTTTGTTGATGATGACCTTTTCGTAAACGTACATTCGAAGCTTGCCGGTCTTCTCGTGGTCTACCGGACCCTGCGGTCGCTCGGTAGGAATGAGGAGGTTCCCCGGCATGTAGGCAGCCTGCTTCTTCGGCATCAAGTTGCCGGACGCGTCGCTGGCTCGCTTCTTGAACTCAGCTCCCCAGCGGCTGAAGCAGTCAACGCCGTAGAACTTCTGCATGGCCCGCTTGATCTGCGGATAGTCTTCCGAGATGGCGTGGGCAGTTTTCAGCAACGCGAAGCTGCGAGGCATGACCTGGTTAAAATCCAGAATTTGAGCTTGCTTGGCCAGGGCCGCAGCGGTGGGCTCATTGACAACAGCTGATTGATTCAGCTTGCGAGTACCGGCACCGCGGTAAAGAGAACCGGCAGTCTTAACGCTGCAAGCTGCCAGCATAGGCAGTACGGACTTGAACCAACCAGAGTCCGAAGCACGCTTGCCGCCGCCGATGCTTGGAGAGATCGACAGAGATCGAATGTCCGGATAAAGGCCGCCGAGGTCCTGGAGGTTATCTACGCCGGAGTGCTGTCCCAGCACGTGCGGCTTGCGGCTCATGATGTAGTTGATCCAGTTCTCCTGCATGGGAACGAACGAGTCGTTGTTCTTCATGTACAGGAGTTCGTGACCCTTGAGGTCGCCGTTCAGGAAGAACACCGGGGCGTAGAGCCACTGGTTGTTCAGCTGAAAACCAAAGACGCCGATCGCTTTGGTATTGTCCTCGTTGCGGTCCACCAGTTGAAAGCCAACCATGTGGTCAAGCAGACGAGGGGCTTTGTCTCGAAGATAGGCGTACGCAAGGCTGCTGAAAGCCTGCTCGAACTCTGTTTCTCCGCCGCCACCGCCCAGGTTTGCGGTCTTCAATGTCGAGTTATTTAACATGGTTCCTTCCATGAGCAGCAGCTCCAACCTATGAATTGTGACGTTCTCTCGAACCTGTTCTATCAAATGTCTTCAACCTCAGACGCAAACGCCCGAGGTATTTCTTAAATTTATGACTTGGTGTTGCCTATTTAGTGTATCCGCAAAGGCTTGGGTGTCGCAATACAACCCCGCTACCTGGCGGCCGCCGCCCACGACTGGTAATCCTTCAACATCTGCATGTGATGCCGGAGATCTGCCTGCAACTGAGCCCGCAACTCCGGATTCTGTTGAACTGCGGGCTCTCGTAGTCGTTGTCCGATTTCGATTATTCTGGTTTTCTGTCCTTTAACCCGGTTTCTGACGATGTCAGGCATATCGCCAGATCCAAAATACCCGACTTCTTTGTTGTATGTGTCAGCCAACCGATCGTACGCCCGCTGTCGGACCTGCATGTTCTCCAGGTCCAGCTGCTCTGCCGGGGTCAACATGTTCCTGCTCTGGTCCTCAGTAGAACGGCCGCTCGGGTAGCCTATGCCCGGCACGCTGCTGTGCGGCAGGTATTTGTACCTGCGTTTTTCAAGTTCGGCTATCTGCTGCTGCAACGCCTTGTTAGACCCCTGTATCGCATCGCGGAACGGATAGTGACCGCCGAAGGTTCCCTGGTTGCCGATGTTCCAATCCTTAGTTTGGTCCACCGCGGCTTCTGCCATCCTTAAGGCATCCTGCTGCCGTGCAAGCAACTCGTCATACTGTTGCTGCATAGCTGGATCAACTTGACCGGACGCATCCGGCCGCATTTGCTGCTGCAACTTAGCCGCTTGCTGGCCATACGCATCAGCCTTCTGCAAACTCTGGGCCTTGGATTTCTGTTGTTGATTTTCGATATGCCTTCCTTTTGCGTCGGTTGCCCAGTTATAGATACCCCTGCCAATGTCGCCTCCGGCTTCCGTCAGCTCCTGAGTTGCTGCTGTCGCTCCGTGAATGCTTCCAACAGGATCCATGACCGTCCACGCCGCATCCCAAGGTTTCATGTAAAGTTCGTGCCATCCGCGATCCCACTTAGTAAGCAAATCTCGGCGGTCTTGCAGTTCCTTGTTGGCGACCTCCTTATTAGCGTCCCAGACGTTTGCCAGGGTGTTAGCAGTCCGACCTGCCCAATTATCGTTTGAAACGTTCATACCGGAGAGGACCCCCGGCATCGTACGACCGCCCTTGCCGCTGGCAATTTGGTCGTACTTATCGTAGACGTCATACGCTTGAAAACCGCCGTCTATGGCCCAGCCAAGCGGGCCAAGCCATTTAGCTGCTCCTCTTACCCCAAGCTTTCCTCCTGCCTTCAAAGCATCATCGCCATGCTGAGCTATGAGCCGCGAACCCGCTGCAACTGCATCATCTGCGGTTTGTGCGGTTGCCCTGGCCGTAGCCTCGGCCGCCATTCGACTAGCTTCGCGGGCCTGGTTAGCATTATTCACCGCACCGCCCGTAAGCCTGCTCGCAACATTACGAGGAACATCTGTGGTAACGCTTTTAACTGCGTCAACCACGGGCTTAGTTTTTTCAATGACTGGTTTAGCGAACTGCTGAGCAGTGCTCTTTGCCGCCTCCACGCCACTGTGTAGTTTTTCCGCTCCTCGTACTATGGGCTTTGTAAGTTTATTGGGAGCACTGGCGGCCGTGCCTTTACCTACGTTAACCATCTGATTAGAAGGACCCGGGCCAATCCACTTATTTGTAAATGGAATACGGGTTCCTGTAGGTGCTTTCGGAGCACCCGAAATGCCGAAATTACCAAATCGATTACCTGCGGCTTCTGCCCACATCCGGTTGGCACGATTCCATTCAGGAGCTTCGCCAGCAATATCAGCAGCTACACCTCCCAGACCCAAACCAAAGTCACCCCAAGTCTGGTATTCTTCTCCCTCCGGAGGCAACGTGTCCGGATTTTGAATGGTGTCCGGAACACCGTTTCCATCACGATCGTTGCTCTGCTGAGGAGCGGCACCTACCTGCTGCTGTGGAGGAGCGGCAGGGTCAGTCGGAACTTGATCACTTGGAGACGAAACCGGAGGGTCGTACTCATTTTGGATTTGCTCCTGTGTCGGAGCGGGAGCCTGTCCCTGTGGCGGAGCGGGAGCCTGTCCCTGTGGCGGAGCGGGAGCCTGTCCCTG
>Ga0098074_1000308_pt1 | contig 36818 bp, 40 predicted proteins | sample 32_taG_FD_75064 | JGI IMG/M metagenome (GOLD analysis project Ga0098074, IMG submission 75064) | Marine viral communities from the Gulf of Mexico - 32_GoM_OMZ_CsCl metaG | ecosystem: Environmental > Aquatic > Marine > Oceanic | place: Atlantic Ocean: Gulf of Mexico | collected 2015-07-12 | reverse complement strand
CTCCCCTTCAGGGGAGGGCAGCGAGACTTGCGAACTTGTTCGCTAGTCGCAGCGGGTGGGGGCCATCGGCCTTGCGCAAGGTCGATAGCCCCCACCCCAACCCCTCCCCTGAAGGGGAGGGGCCTAAACGTCCGCAATCGGTCGCTTCCAGACCTTCGTCATCCCGGACTTGATTCAGGATCCACGACCGCGCTGAAGGCATCGGCCCCGGGTCAAGTCCGGGGTGACGACGAACCGCGATTGCGACTTTAGGTCGAAGACCGTCATCCCTTGCCGACGCGCGCAATCGCCTTTTACATCGCTGACGGCGCTAGCTAGATTCGCACCGCATCGCAGGAGCAACCGGACATGGCCGTCAAATTCGACCCTCTCGACCGCCTCGCGCAACTCCTCCTGCTCGTCGCGGCGCTGACCTGCATCGCCAATGGCGCCTTCATGCTCGTGCGCCCGCTCGACTGGTATGTCTTCGTGCCGACGGTCGTTACCACCGGCCCTCCCAACGCGCATTTCATCCGCGACATCGGCCTCGCTTATCTCGGCTCGGGGCTGATCCTCCTCTATGCCACCGCAAACCCTATCCATCGCTGGCGCGCTGCAATCGTCGGCGGGCTGTGGCTGACGTTCCACGGCCTTCTCCACATCTACGAAGTCGCCGCAGGCATTTGCGGCCCCGCGACCTTTTGGGCCGACGCGCCCGCCGTCATCGGCCAACCCGCGCTCGTCATTGCGGCGCTGCTGATATTGAAAATGCGCAGGCGGATTTGACAGCGCGCACGCCGCGCGACACAGCGCCGCAATGACCCTCGCCATCCGTCCCGCCGCCCCCGCCGACCTGCCGCTGATCGCGCAATTCATCCGCGACCTCGCCGATTATGAAAAGCTCGCGCACGAGGTCCGCTTCGACGAAGCGACGCTCGGCGAAAAGCTGTTCGGCGCGCGACCTTATGCCGAAGTGGTGATCGGTGCGATCGACGGCGCGCCGCAGGGCTTCGCGCTCTTCTTCCACAATTTCTCGACCTTCGAGGGCAAGCCGGGCATTTACCTTGAGGACCTGTTCGTCCGCCCGGAGGCGCGCGGGTCGGGGCTTGGCAAGGCACTCCTCGCCCATCTGGCAAAATTGTGCATCGAACGCGACTGCGCGCGGCTCGAATGGTCGGTGCTCGACTGGAACGAACCGGCGATCGGTTTCTACAAGAGCCTCGGCGCGCGGATGATGGACGAATGGACGGTGATGCGAGTCGATGGCGACGCGCTGGCGCGGTTCGCCGTCCCGGCTGGGTGACCTGTCGAAAAAATAGCGACATTCCAATCGCCAAGACGCGATATTTGCCGCCACGTCGAAAACATGGTCTGATGCCCCGGGGCCGCATGGATGCTCGCCCAACGCGAGCGGTCCGGTCACCCGACACGGGGACCGGCATTGACGGGGACACATAATGCAGACCAAGTTTTTGACCGCTTCGGCGGCGCTTTTCCTTATGGGCGCGGCGCAGGTCGCACACGCCCAGATGCCGACATGGTCGGCCGAACAGGCCGCAGCATGGAAGGTCATCGAACAAAGCTGGGTCGACGATGTCGCACAGAATGGCAAATGGCCCGCCGACTACGCCGACCCGCAAATGGTCGTCTGGTCGTCCGAATATGCCGGGCCGCGCGGCAAGGATTCGGCGATCCGCTGGACCAAGTTCCAGAACGGCCAGGGCAAGACGCTGCAATATGAGCTGAGCCCGCAGTCGATTTCGCTCAGCGGCAACACAGCGGTCGTCACCTATGCGCTGACGATCGTGACGCAGCGCGGCACCGAAAAGCCCGACTGGTCCAAGGAAGCAATCGTCGAAACGCTGGTGCGCAGCGGCAGCAACTGGAAATTCCTGTCCTCGACGAGCTTCTCTCTGGATAAATGAGACGGCGACCCCCGGCCCGCAATCGCGGACCGGGGGAGGTCATTTCATTTGGCTGTGGTCGCGACCTTCGGCTTGCGCCGCTCCATCGACCGCGTCGGCATATGGGCGTCGGACAGGCGTTTCGCTTCCTCCGCCGCGATGCCGAGGTCGGTGAGCGCGACTTCGAGCGCGCGTTCGGGCGCGACGTCGACGTCGGGCTGGACGCCGTCGCCTTCCCAATCCTTGCCCGTCACCGGATCATAGGTGCGCCCGACCGGGATGAAGGCGCCGAAATCTCCGCCGAGTTCCTGCCCGCCGCCGAAATGGTTTGCGCCGCCCGTCGCAGCGCCGATCAGTTTGGCGCGTCCCGTATGTTTCATCGACAGGGCGAAATGCTCCGCCGCCGACCGCGATGCGCCCGAGGTGAGCAGATAGACCTTGGCATCGCGCAGCCTTTTGTCTTCATTCGGCATCACCCAATGTTCGCGCGTCACCATCGCCGGATCGCCTTTGACGCGGCGCAACGTCGGGCCGTCACCGAGCATGAAGCCCTTGGCATCGACCGAGGCGCGCACCGCCATCGTGACGAGCCGCGTCGGCTTGTCGAACAGCCACGGAAACATCGCGTCCATCTGCGCCATGCCGCCGCCATTGTGGGTCCGGATGTCGTAAATGATCGCCTTCGCATCGGCATGGTCGGCCATGAACTTTGCCGCAGCCGCGGTCGTCGCGTCGTCGTGAGGGAAGCCATTGAAGCGGATATAGGCGATGCCCGGCGCGATCCAGCCAGCCTGCTCGATCGGTGCAGGCATCGGCGGCGCGCTGCCCGCGCCCGGCGGCGGCGCGGTGACCCCCGCGCGCACGCGGATATGCCCGTCGGGCGAAACCGACTGCACCGTTGTCTCAAGCGCCCGGGCAAGTTCTTCGCCGGTCAGCTTCGCAAAACGTCCTGACGCAATCCCTGCGCGCAACGCGTCGGCATAGCGTTTGCCGATATCGGCATAGACATAATCGTCCTCGAGCAGCTTCGCGTAATTTTCGGCGATCTGATCCGGGGAAACGGTTTCGGCTGCCAACGCCGCGGGCGGCGCGACTATGGGAAGCGTGGCAAGTCCGGCACCGACGAAAAGGCCGGACGCGAGAAGCGCGGTACGAATCATCAAATCCTCCAAACAAACCCCGGTTCGCCAGGAGGTGTATCATTTCACCAATACACGTCAACTACGATTGTAGTCGACACTGCTCACCGCTTGCGCGCGAACCAGACGAGCGCAACGCCGATCAGGGCCAGCACCGTTCCGTTGCGCGTCCATGTCAAATCGCCCAGCATGAAGCTGCTCGACGGCCAGCGCACGATATCGAGCCCCTGCAATATCCACAGCGCTCCCATCATGATCGCGGCAATCCCGACGACCGCCATCAACCCTTTGACCACGCCCATCATCTCCCTCCCCCTATTTGCGTTGCAGCCCGATCAGCGGGCGCAGCCATCCGATGCTGCGCCCGATCGCGTAAAAAAGCCAGCATCCCGCAACGGTGACCGTAACGAGGGTCAGGAAGGAGGGCAGCGCCGCCACCTCCGCCCGCAGCAATAGCCAGCCTGCCACGACGATGATCGTCTGGTGGACGATGTAAAAGGGAAAGACCGCCTCGGCCAGCGTGGTGCGCCAGCGATGCTCGCGGTTCCAGAAGCGGTCGGCGATGCCGACGAGCGCGACGATCATTGCCCAGCCCTGCACCAGCCGCGCGACGTCGAAGGGGATGCCGACCCAGTCGGGTGCGGGAATTTTGCCGGGCCAGTTCCATTCGACCCAGCTCACAAAGGCAAAGGCCGCGATCGCGATTGCCAGCCCCGCCCGCCAGCAGCGCGCGACCGCGGCAAACAGCTCCGGCCGGACGCGGAGCAGCCAACCGATGGCGAACGGTATCAGATAATGAAGATGCGACGGCCCGTCGTCGACCAGCGCATGCGTTTCGTCATGTTCGGGGAAGAGCACATAGATCAGCAGCCACCCCACAAGCGGCACCATCAACATGCGCCATCCCTTGAGCAGACGCGCCGCGCCGTCGGCGAGCCGCGCGCGCAGCGTTTCGGGGAACCATACCATCACCCCCGCCGCGAGCAGCGTATAAACCCAGAGATAGACGACGAACCACAGATGCTGCCACGTCGGCAGTATAATACCGTCGAGCGCGCCAAAGCGGAAATAGTCTTGCGTCCAGAAATGCACGAAACCGCCGCGATAGCCGTGCTGAACCGTCAATTCGATCCACGGCTGCGGAGGGATGACGAAGATGATGCCGAAGGCGAGCGGGATCAGCAATCGCGCGCTACGCGACCGCACGAACGCGCCGCCGCCTCCAAGCTTCGCGAACAGCGCCGCGCTTGCATAGCCCGACACGAGGAACAGCAGCGGCAGCCGCCAACTGTTCGTCGCCCGCATCGGGATCGCGACCCAGTCGATCACCGGGTCGATTTTGACGTGCCAGCCCCACGGCACGAAATACATGCCGATATGATAGAGGATCAGCAGCCCGAACGCCCCGATCCGCAGCCAATCCATGCCAAGGTGGCGCGTGGCGGTTATGCGCAAACTCGTCCCCTCCCTTGTCATCCCGGACTTGATCCGGGATCCAGGCACCATCGCGCGAATGGATCCCCGATCAAGTCCGGAATGACGAAAAGATGCGTTACGTCACCACCCGCCAGGCCAGCTCGGCGAATTCGCACAGCAGCGGCCGCGTATCGCGCGGGTCGATGATGTCCTCGACCCCGAATTTCTCGGCGGTGCGGAAGGGCGAGCGCACGCGGTTGAGCCGCTCGCGGATCGCTTCCAGATGCGCCGCCGGGTCCTCCGCCGCCTCCAACTCGCTTTTATAGGCGACCTCGACCCCGCCCTCGATCGGCAGGCTGCCCCAGTCGCCCGATGGCCATGCGAAACGATATTGAAAGCGCTCGGCATTCGACATCGCGCTTCCCGCAATGCCATAGGCGCGCCGCACGACCACCGACGCGAGCGGCACCGTCGCGCGATAAATGGCGTTCATCGCCTGCACGCCATATCGGATGGTTCCCGTCCGCTCGGCCTCGCCGCCGATCATGAAGCCAGGATTGTCGACGAGGTGGACGATCGGCAAGCGGAACTGGTCGGCGAGCTTCACGAAGCGCTCGGCCTTTTCGCTCGTCTTCGCGTCCCACGATCCGCCGAGGTAGGAGGGATCACTCGCGAGCACCGCGACCGGCCAGCCGTCAAGCCGCGCAAAGGCGGTAATAACCGCCCGCCCCCAGCGCGCGCCCATCTCGAAAAAACTCCCTGCATCGAACACCGCGTCGGCGATGCGCCGCATCGAATAGACTTGCTTCGCCTCGCGCGGGACGGTGGAAAGCAGCGCCTCGTCGCGGCGATCCGCCGGATCGCTGCACGGCGTGCGCGCAGCGCGTTCGTGGATCGAGGACGGCAGGTAAGAGAGGAAGCGCCGCGCCGCCGCAAAGGCTTCGACCTCGCTCGCGACCTCGTCGTCGACCACCCCGTTGCGCGTGTGGACATCGCTGCCGCCCAGCTCCTCGCGGTCGAGCGTGTCGCCGATCGCCGCCGCGACTGCCGGCCCCGCCGCAAAAAGCTGCGACAGCCCGCGCACCATGATGCTGTAGTGGCTCGCCACGACGCGCGCCGCGCCAAGCCCGGCAGTCGGCCCGAGCGCAAGCGCGACCACCGGCACCGTGTCGAGGTTCGCAATGATCTGGTCCCAGCCCGGAACATGGGGGATATAGGTATAGCCCATATCCTCGAGCGTCTTGACCGACCCGCCGCCGCCGGTGCCGTCGATCATCCGGATCAGCGGCAGCCGATATTCATGCGCCATCGCCTCGCACTGGACGAACTTGCGGTGCAGCGCCGCATCGGCCGCGCCGCCGCGCACGGTGAAATCGTCGGCGCTCGCGACGACCGGCCGCCCGTCGATATTGGCGCGGCCGAAGATGAAGTTCGACGCCGCCAGATCTTCCAGTTCGCCGTCGGGTCCATAGCTGCCACGCCCCGCAATCTTGCCGATCTCGCGAAAGCTGCCCGGATCGACCAGCGCCGCCAGCCGCGCGCGCGCGTCCATCTTGCCGCGGCCGTGCTGGCGCGCGACCTTTTCGGCGCCGCCCATCTTCTCGGCCATCGCCCGCCTCGCGTCGAGTTCGTCGACTTCCTTTTTCCAGCTCATGTCGGCGAGGCTAACTGACGTTGACGGAAACGTCATGCAAAACCTATCGTGGTGCGATGATCCGTCACCTTGTCCCAGCCGTGCTGCTCTTGTCCTTGTCCGCCTGCACTTCGGCGACGACACCGCCGCATCCCGAAGCCCGCCCCTTTGCGGCAGCTCCCTCCGCTGCGGCATCGGTCGACGCGGCGCTCGCGCGCGCGGCGGCGGCGAACAAGCGCGTCATCCTCATGTTCGGGCTCGACGCCTGCCACGACAGCCGCGGGCTCGCGGGCTGGTTCGAAACGCCGCGCTTCGCCGCGATGCTCGAACCGCGCTATGAAATCGTCTGGATCGATGTCGGCGCCGACCGCACATTGAACGCCGACTTGGCGGCACGTTTCGGCGTCGCTCCGATCGTCGGCACACCCACCGTCGTCATCACCGACGCAAAGGGAACGCCGCTTAACCTGACCGACGCGCCCGGCTGGCGAAACGCCGCCAGCCGCAGCGAGGACGACATATTCGACTATTTCGAGAAATGGGGAACGGCCAATGACTGACCGGAAATTGGAAGGGCGGACGGCGCTCGTCACCGGCGCCTCGCGCGGCATCGGGCGCGGCATTGCGCTGGCGCTTGCCGACGCAGGCGCAGACATCGCGGTCAATTACACGCGCGACACGGACGCCGCCGCCGAAACCGTCGCGGCCATCGCTGCAAAAGGCCGCAAGGCAAAGGCCTATCAGGCTTCGGTCGCCGACGAGGAGGCATCGGCGGCGATGATGGCCGCGATCGAGCGCGATTTCGGGCCGATATCGATCCTGATCAACAACGCGGGCATCGCCAGCCGCGGAAAAGCTGTCGCCGATACCGAAGCGGCCGAGGTCGAAAAGCTGCTCGCCGTCCATGCCGTCGGCGCCCATCGGCTGTCGCGCCTCGCTCTCCCCCAGTTGCGCCGCCACGCGCGGAGCGACATTGTCGTCATTTCGAGCATCGCGACGCTCCACAATGCGTCGAACGGCGCCCCCTATAATATGGCGAAAGCCGCCGGAGAGGCACTCGCACTTACCTTGGCGAAGGAAGAGATGAAGAACGGCGTCCGCGTCAACATCGTCGCCCCGTCGCTCACCGTCAGCGATATGGGCGAGCGCCTTGCGCGCGCAGTGACGGGTGAGGAGGACATCCACCACCTCGACGCCAAATTCCCCTTCGGCCGCGTGCCCACCCCCGGCGATGTCGCCGCGGCGGTGCTGTGGTTCGTCTCGGACGCGAACCCATATTGCTCGGGACAGAAGCTCAATATCGACGGCGCTGGATTGGCCAGCTTCCGCTAGGCTCAGCTTATCCCGTGCTCGGCCGGGATATCCGCGGGCGGCCCTTCGGGCATGGCCATCAGTTCGGCCTCGCTGGCCCCGGCTTCATAGCGGGCGAGCAATTCGTCGGGATCATAATCGACGCCGACTGCATTCCGGCCGAACTTGTCGCTCTTCATATAGGCAATGGCATCCTCCGCACTGCCATGGTCGACCTGAAACTCCATCCGGTTGCCGTCGGGGTCCCGGTAATACATCGACAGTGCGATGCCGTGATGGATCGGCCAATAGGGCGTGATTCCTTCCGCCTTCAGCCGCTTGTAGGTCGCGAGCAGATCGGCGGCGCTCGCGAAGGTATAGGCGACATGATTGACCCCGATATCGCCGCGCCCGCCGTCGCCGCCGGGTTTCAACAGGTCGAGATTGGCGAAGGCAAAGCGATGATGCTCGTCGTCATAGGTCAGAAAGGCGAGCGCCGGGTCCTGATGCACGACATCGGCCTGAAAGACCTTTTTGTACCAGGCGATCATCTCGTCATAGCGCCGCGTCATATAGACGACATGCGCGAATTTGCTCGGTTTCGTCATGGCCCCTCTCCCTCCGGAAACCCCCTGCCATCCTGCACGCGATTGCATCGGTGTGCAAATCCGGAACCCTCGGCTAGAGCCAGCCGATGCGTCCCGATTCGCCCTCGCCAGTCGCCCCCTTCCTGATCGCCTGCGCGGGGATCGCGACCTTTTCGGCGATGGACGTGCTGATGAAGGGGCTGTCGATCGAGCTTGGCGCTTATAATGCCGTGCTCTGGCGCACCGGCGCGGGGACGCTGCTCATGGGGCTCGCCTATTTCGCCAGCCGCCCCGTGCGGCCGGCGCACGCTACGCTGCGGATCCATGCGTGGCGGTCGCTGTTCGTCGCGGGGATGGCGCTCAGCTTCTTCTGGGCCCTCGCGCGGCTGCCGATGGCGGAGGCGATCGCCATCGCCTTTGTCGCGCCGCTGATGACGCTCTATCTCGCGGCGGTGTTCCTCGGCGAGAAAATCGGGCCGCGCTCGATCGCCGCGTCGATGCTCGGGCTCGTCGGTGTACTCGTGATCGTCGCGGGCAAGATCGGGCGCGGCGATTATTCGGCGGAGGCGCTGTGGGCGGTCGGCGCGGTCTTCGTCTCGGCCTTGCTCTATGCCTATAATCTCATCCTCGCACGGCGGCAGGCGAAGATGGCCGAACCGATGGAGATCGCCTTCTACCAGAATTTGTTCGTGACGCTGATCCTCTCACTCGGCGCACCGTGGTTCCTTCACCTGCCCGGCACCGCGAGCGGGCCGCCCATCGTCGGCGCCGCGCTGCTCGCGACACTGTCGCTGCTGTTGCTGAGCTGGGCCTATGCCCGCGCCGAGGCGCAGATCCTCGCGACGACCGAATATACCGGCTTCCTGTGGGCGATGCTGTTCGGCTGGGTCTTCTACGCCGAGCCGGTGACCTTGCCGACCATCGCCGGCGCACTGCTGATCGTCGCCGCCTGCCTGATCGTCGCGCGCAAGACGCCGCAGCTCGACCCGATCGAACCGGCGGCGGCCTAAGTTCCTGAATTCCGTTCGCATCGATCGAAGTCGAGATGCCAGGAGCAGGAGCGGATGCCACGAGTGGCTCGACTTCGCTCGACACGAAAGGAAGTCAACAGGCGCTTATACCGCCGCCCGAGCAAGCCGGTCGTTGATCGCCGCGCCCAGTCCCTCGTCCGGGATCGCCGCGACCGCAATTTCGGCCTTCACGCTCGCCGCCGCGGCGTGCAGCGCGTCGAACAAATTGGCCGCCGCTTCGACAAGGTCGCCGCCCGCGCTCAGGTTATAGTCGCCCGCCAGATCGCCGAAGCCGATGCCGAATTCGCTGACCGCAAAACCCGTCGCGCCGAGGCGCACCGGCTTTCCCGGCGCATAATGGCTCGCGAGCATTCCCGGCGCCACGACCTCTGAACTCGCATGAGAAACAACCCGCAAACCAATCGATTCTGACAGCATTTCGGCTGTCACAGGTCCCGGCCGCAATATCTCGATCCCGTCGTCCGCCACGCGCGCAATCGTCGATTCCACCCCCGCGCTCGTCGCCCCATCGTCGATCACGAGCGCGACCCGCCCGTCGAGGCTCGCGCGCACATGCTCGGCCCGCGTCGGGCTCACCCGCCCGCTGGCATTGGCGCTAGGCGCCGCGAGCGGCGCGCCGGTCGCGGCGAGAAGTGCCTGCATCGCGCGATGCCCCGGAACGCGGAGCGCGATCGTGCTCAGCCCCGCGGTCGCGATGCTCGCGACGGCGCAGTCCTCGCGCCGCGGCACGACAAGCGTCAGCGGCCCCGGCCAGAAACGCTCCGCCAGCGCGCGTTCCGCCGCACCGAACAGGCCGAGCGCCTCGGCGGCGCGCAGGTCCGGCGCATGGACGATCAGCGGGTTGAAATCGGGGCGCCCCTTCGCGGCATAGATGCGCGCCACCGCCTGCGAATCGCGCGCGTCGGCGGCAAGCCCGTACACCGTCTCGGTCGGCACCGCGACGGGCTGTCCGGCCGCAACCAGCGACGCGGCACGCGCGATCGCCCGCTCGCCGTAGGGGCAGATTTCGGTGATCATGCGCTCATTTGGACCCTCGGCCATGCCGCGCTATAGCGCCGCTGCCCAAGGAATCACCAGTAAAGTCGGGATGCCCCATGACCTATATCGCGCCGACCACCGAACAGCTTTTCGTACTCAACCATATCGCGCGCATCGACGCGATGGCACAGCATGAGCGCTTTGCCGCCGCAACCCCCGACATGGTCGAGGCGATTGTCACCGGCATCGGCGATTTTGCGTCGGAGGTGTATGCGCCGCTCAACCGTATCGGCGATACCGACAATCCGAAATGGGAGGACGGCCGCGTCACCATGCCGCCGGGCTTCAGGGAAGCGTATAAGCAGTTCGTCGACGCCGGCTGGGGAACCATCGATGGCCCGGCCGAATATGGCGGCCAGGGCCTGCCCTTCACGCTCGCGACGGTGGTGATCGAGGCGCTCGGCAGCGCCGACATGGGCTTCACCCTCTGCAACATCCTCACCCCCGGCGCGATCCACGCGCTGATGGCCTATGGCACCGAGGAGCAGCGGCAACGCTGGCTGCCCAAACTCGTCACCGGCGAATGGAACGGCACGATGAACCTGACCGAACCCGCGGCGGGCAGCGACGTCGGCGCGCTCCGTTCGACCGCCGAGAAGGTTACGGACGGTCCCAATGCCGGCCTCTATCACATTAAAGGGCAAAAGATTTTCATCACCTTCGGCGAGCACGACCTCACCGACAATATCGTCCATCTCGTCCTCGCACGCACCCCCGGCGCGCCCGATGGAACGCGCGGCATCTCGCTCTTCCTCGTCCCCAAATATCGCCTCGACGCCGACGGGAATCCGACGATTTCGAACGGCGTGCGCTGCGCCTCGATCGAGCACAAGCTCGGCATCCACGGATCGCCGACCGCGGTCATGATCTATGGCGAGGACGAAGACTGCCTCGGCGAGATTGTCGGCGAGGAAATGGGCGGGATGCGTGCGATGTTCGTCATGATGAACAATGCGCGGCTGATGGTCGGTTGCCAGGGCGTCCAGATCGCCGAACGCGCGACGCAACAGGCGCAGACCTTCGCCGCCGAGCGCGTCCAGTCGGCGCTCGCGGGCAGCGCCGACCGCACCCCCGTCACCATCGACCGCCACCCCGACGTCAAGCGCATGCTGTGGCGGATGCGCGCGCAGACCGAAGCAGCGCGTGCGCTGATTTACTACGCCGCGGCGCAGACCGATTTCGGCAAACTCGGCGATGAAGCCGCGGCGCTGCGTGCGGAAATCCTCACTCCGCTAGCCAAGGCGCATGCGACCGACATCGGCTGCGAGGTCGCGAGCCTCGGCATCCAGATACACGGCGGCATGGGCTTTATCGAGGAAACGGGCGCCGCACAGCATTATCGCGACGCGCGCATCGCGCCTATTTACGAAGGCACCAACGGCATCCAGGCCGCCGATCTCGTCGGCCGCAAGCTCGGCATGGCGGGTGGAGAAGGCGTGCGCAGCCTGATCGCGGACATCGCACACGGCGCGGGCGACTTCCCCGAACTCGCCGATCTGGCCGAGGCGTGCGGCGCCGTCACCGACTGGCTCGAACAGGCCGACATGCCCGACCGGCTGGCGGGCAGCTATCCCTATCTGACGATGCTCGCGACCGCGACGTGCGGCTGGCTGATGGCCCTGCAGCATCAGGGCGCACGCGCGGCGCTCGATACGGGGGACGGCCACGACGCCTTCCTCGAGGCGAAGATCGCCTCGACGCGCTTTTACCTGCAACAGATCGTCCCCGCGGCGCGCGGACTGGCGGCATCGATCCTCGCAGGCGACGCGGCTCTGCCGCCCATAGCTTCGGCCAGCTGAGCGCCCCTGAAATCCGCAGGTTCGGCGGCGGAATTGGGATGATGATTAACGCGATGCTAACCAACAGAGGCTAGGCACATCCGGCAATCTTCCGGAGACGTGCGTGCCGAAGCTCGGGCATAGGATGATAATCAGTTGGCGATCGCTTGCGCTTTCGCTGCTGTTTAGCCTCATGGTGGGGGTCAGTGGCTTTGGCGAACTGCCCGACCGCTTCATCGCCATGCTCACCAGCCGCGTTGCCTATCGCGACGTCTCGGGCGATATCGTCATTGTCGGCGTTGACGACCGAACTCTCGCCGAATCACAAGGTGGCGAGTTTACTCGTCACGATCACGCGCGGTTGATACGCAAGATCGACCAAGCAAATCCCAAGCGGCTGTTCGTCGACTTTGATTATCAGCGACCCGACAGCAACGGAGGCATGGTTGCCATAGCGTCGGCAATTCGCGAGATGGGTGACCGGGCCGTTCTCGGCGTGCCGACGCGATCCGTGCCCGGCACCGATGAGCTTGTTACCATTTTTCCGAACGAACTATTTGGAATGCATGCAAGGCGAGCCAGCATCGCGTGGGAGTATCAGTTTTGGCAGGTCTGGGATGTCCCACTCATGTATCGGGCGGACGACCGGCTTCTTCCCAGTTTCGCAGCCGTCCTTGCCGAGAAGAGGAAGGACGAAGCCTCGGCGTTCCGAATCGATTTTTCCTATCGAACCAGCAGTATCACTCAATATAGTGCAATTGACGTTATCGAGGGTCGGGTTGGACTCAAGGAACTGGCCGGCAAGGATGTCATCTTTGCGCCGACAGCCTCGCGGCTTGAGGATCGACATTATCTCCCCGGCCACGACCTCGTGCCCGGAGCCTTTATCCACCTGATCGCGGGCGAGACCCTTCGCCGTGGGACACCGGCCAATCTCGGATGGCTGCCGCTTCTCGTTCTCGCCTTCGCACTTACGTTGCCTCTTCTGTTGCGTGCGACGCAGCGTTGGTTCAGCATTTTTGGGTTCGCGGCTTCGGTAACATTGATCGTCACTCAAATCTTGTTGGCTACCCAACTTGTAACTGTCTCAATCGGCGCGGCACTCTTTTTTATCGCCGCTGTCGGTGGGAGCATTTCACGAGCGAAGCGCCACAGCTCTGCTCAACGTGAAAACCCCGTATCGGGCCTCCCCAATTTCGAAGCCCTGCGATCGACCACCGCCTTTGGAAGCGCGACCGTAATCGCCGCCAAGGTCGTCAATTTCGACGATCTGGCTGCCTTTATCCCGGGCGATGGCATCGAGAAGGTTGTCGAACAAGTAACACGGCGTCTGCAACTCGCCTCACAGGACACCGTGCTCTACCACGATCTGGACGGCACGTTCGCTTGGCTCGTTCCCTACTACCAACACAGTCAGATCGAAAGCCAGCTTGCCGGGCTCGCTGCACTGTTCAATTCTCCCTTGACGGTTGGTGAGCTGCGCGTCGACGTCGCGATGGCGTTCGGCATCAACGATGAATTCGAAGGCTCAAACGCGCAGCGTCTCGCCGCGGCTCTTGTCGCGGCCGAGCGCGCCATTCGCACACGCTCGCTGTGGACCAAATATACGCCGCGCGAGAAGGATGATGCGGGCTGGCAACTGAGTTTCCATTCACAGCTCGAGGACGCCTTGTCTGGCGGCGATATCTGGGTCGCGTTCCAGCCTCAGTTCGAAATATCGTCGGGCGAGCTCGTCGGCGTCGAGGCGCTGGTACGCTGGACCCATCCGACGCGCGGCCCGATCCCCCCCGACGAGTTCATCGTTCAAGCCGAAAAAAGCCAGGACATATATCGCCTCACGCTGTTCGTGATGGATCATGCGATCCGCTCGGCAGCGCAGCTCTACAGCCGCGGTATCCGCACCAACATGTCGGTCAACCTTTCCGCCACCCTACTCGATCACAATGATCTCGTCGGAACAATCCGCGTCATGTTGACCGCGCATCACCTGCCGCCCGAATATCTGACGATCGAAATCACCGAAACCGCGCAGATCGAAAATAGCCGGCAGGCGCGCCAGACGCTCGCGCAAATCCGTCGTGCGGGCATCCGTCTGTCGATCGACGATTATGGCACTGGCCAGTCCAACCTCGAATATCTGACCGAGATCGAAGCCGACGAGATCAAGATCGACAAGCGATTCGTGATGACGATGCGCGATTCGCAACGAAACTTCGAAGTGGTCAAATCGACCATCGATCTCGCGCACCGTCTTGGCGCCGTGGCCGTCGCAGAAGGCATTGAAGATGCTGCAACTTTAACCCTCCTCGAGGATTTGGGGTGCGATGTGGGGCAAGGCTATCACCTTGGAAAGCCACAGCTATTTTCCGAGTTGATCGACACGCTTTCCGACGCCTCTCATACCCGCTCGGCATAACTTTCATTCCGGTTGCAATGCTTATAGTTAAGACTCGATTTACCTTACTAATTAAGGTATACAGCCTGTTAACTGTTCCGCGTGGGCAGTCTCAACAGGAGATTTGACATGGGTTGGTTTTGGCGATTCATGGGCGGCGGCGGCACCGGTAGCGGTGGCGGTTCGGCCTAACCCGAATTAGAGTTTTGGATAGGGCCTCGGCATTGCCGAGGCCCTTTCTTTTTGGGCCGAGCCGGAACCGCTGTGACGCGCCAGGCGTGGTTTGATGGCTTTGCCGGGCGCCTCGATTGCAACCCTCTGGTCTGTGAGCGCCTATCCGGGCGACCCAAGTTTTTTTGATCCCGCGCGCCGCTGGCACAGATCGTCCCCAATCCCGCAGAAAGGCGCGGCCTGAGTTGCCGCCCCCCTCGCGCTGCGCGACGAGTCGAATCAAAATGGCGACGAGTCGAGTCCCTATTTTGTCATTTACGCTCTTGCATCGCTGCGCCGACGTGGCACTATAGATGGTGGGCGGACCGACGGGGGACCCCAATAATTAGTATTTGGCTGCAAGTGGCGGATTTCCGTCGCCCATCACATATGGGCACGGGAAAAACCCCTTTGCGTCCAAAATAATATCCCCGCCGAGCGGCTGATGATGCTAAGACTGGGGCTTCGCCCCGAGTCGAACAGGACGGGAACAAAGCGCCGTACGGCGCGTGTGAAAACGGGGGCGAGTTAGATGGATTTTCGCGAGACGGACCGGGTGGAGACAAACGACGTGGCGACGGTGGAATTGACGAAGAATGACGCTCAGGCGGCAACCGAATCGGCGGATGCGGCCCGAAGCGATTCGCCTGCGCCAGCGAAGCTCAACGACAGCGGCGAGCCCAAGGTCCATGCGCGCCGATTCGAGGTCGCGACCGACGCGACCCGCGACGCGCTGCTCACCGAATTCGGCAAGGAAACGCTGCAGGACCGCTACCTCCTGCCCGGCGAATCGTACCAGGATCTCTTCGCGCGCGTCGCCGCGGCCTATGCCGACGACCAGGATCACGCACAGCGCCTCTATGATTATATCTCGAAACTGTGGTTCATGCCCGCGACGCCGGTGCTGTCGAACGGCGGCACCGGCCGCGGCCTGCCGATCAGCTGCTATCTGAACTCGGTCGACGACAGCCTCGAGGGCATCGTCGGCACGTGGAACGAGAATGTCTGGCTCGCCAGCCGCGGCGGCGGCATCGGCACCTATTGGGGCGCGGTGCGCGGCATCGGCGAACCCGTCGGCCTCAACGGCAAGACGAGCGGGATCATTCCCTTCGTCCGCGTGATGGACAGCCTGACCCTCGCGATCAGCCAGGGCAGCCTGCGCCGCGGTTCGGCCGCCTGTTACCTCGACATCTCGCACCCGGAGATCGAGGAGTTTCTCGAGGTGCGCAAGCCGTCGGGCGATTTCAACCGCAAGGCGCTCAACCTCCACCACGGCGTGCTCATCACCGACGAGTTCATGGAAGCGGTGCGCGACGGCGCCGAATTCAACCTCAAATCGCCAAAGGACGGCAGCGTCCGCAGCACGGTCGACGCGCGCAGCCTGTTCCAGAAGCTCGTCGAAACGCGCCTCGCGACCGGCGAGCCCTACATCATCTTCATCGACCAGGTGAACCGCATGATGCCCAAGCATCATCGCGATCTCGGGCTCAAGGTCACGACCTCGAACCTGTGCAGCGAGATCACGCTGCCCACCGGCCGCGACCATCTGGGCAATGACCGCACCGCGGTCTGCTGCCTCTCGAGCCTCAATCTTGAAACCTGGGACGAGTGGAACGGCGACAAGCGCTTCATCGAAGACGTCATGCGCATGCTCGACAATGTCCTGCAGGACTATATCGACCGCGCCCCGCCCGAAATGGCGCGCGCCAAGTACAGCGCGAGCCGCGAGCGCAGCGTCGGCCTCGGCGTCATGGGCTTCCACAGCTTCCTGCAGGCGCGCGGCCTGCCGTTCGAGGGCGCGATGGCGAAATCGTCGAACCTGCGCGTCTTCAAGCATATCCGCGCGCAGGTCGACCAGGCGTCGATGCTGCTCGCCAAGGAACGCGGCCCCTGCCCCGACGCCGCCGATCAGGGGGTGATGGAGCGTTTCAGCTGCAAGATGGCGATCGCGCCGACCGCGTCGATTTCGATCATCTGCGGCGGCACCAGCGCGTGCATCGAGCCGATCCCGGCGAATATCTATACGCACAAGACGCTCTCGGGCAGCTTCTCGATCCGCAACCCGCACTTGGAAGCCCTGCTCGTCGACAAGGCGAAGAACAGCGACGCGGTGTGGAACTCGATCCTCGAACGCGGCGGCAGCGTCCAGCACCTCGACTTCCTGACGCAGGACGAGAAGGATTGCTTCAAGACGAGCTTCGAGATCGATCAGCGCTGGCTGCTCGAACTCGCCGCCGACCGCACGCCGTACATCGACCAGGCCGCATCGCTGAACCTCTTCATCCCCGCGGACGTCGAGAAATGGGACCTGCTCATGCTCCACTATCGCGCGTGGGAACTCGGCATCAAATCGCTCTATTACCTGCGCAGCAAGTCGGTCCAGCGCGCCGGCTTTGCGGGCGGGGTCGAAGCCGACAACACGTCGGAGGCGCCGAAATACGAGCTGCAGACGACCGATTACGACGAATGCCTGGCCTGCCAGTGATGAATCCCTCTCCCACCGGGAGAGGGAGGGAGGCGCGCAGCGCCGGAAGGGTGAGGGTGACGACCCCCATGCGAACCTATCGCAATCAACCCTCCGGCACCGTCGCGCGCGCCCGCACTCTGCGCAAAGACGCCACCGACGCCGAAAAGCGGATGTGGCGCGCGCTGCGCGAAACCTTCCCTGCTCTTAAATGGCGGCGGCAGGTTCCGATCGGCCCCTATTTCGCCGACTTTTTCAGCTTCGCCGCCAAGCTGGTGATCGAGATCGATGGCGGCCAGCATGCGGAGGCGGCATCCTACGACGCCCGCCGCACCATATTTCTCCGGCAGCAAGGCCTCACCGTCCTCCGCTTCTGGAACGACGACGTCCTAAAGAACACACGGGGCGTCATGGAACAAATCTCCCTTTCCCTCCGGGAGAGGGAAGGAGCGACGCAGTCGCGGAAGGGTGACGGCGACCCATCGCCGTCCGCAGCCAACCGACGAACACCCTCACCTTCCCAAGGCTAACGCCTTGGGCCCCTTCCTCTCCCGGTGGGAGAGGAGTAAAGATACGCCAGTCCGGAGACCGATGAGATGCCCCTTCTAGAAGCCCGCAAAACCTACAAGCCCTTCGAATATCCTTGGGCCTATGATTTCTGGAAGCGCCAGCAGCAGATCCACTGGATGCCAGAGGAAGTGCCGCTGGGCGAGGATTGCCGCGACTGGGCGCAGAAGATCAGCGACCATGAGCGCAACCTGCTCACGCAGATCTTCCGCTTCTTCACCCAGGCCGATGTCGAGGTGCAGGATTGCTATCACGACAAATATGGCCGCGTGTTCAAGCCGACCGAGATCAAGATGATGCTGACCGCGTTCAGCAACATGGAGACGGTCCATATCGCCGCCTACAGCCATTTGCTCGACACCATCGGCATGCCCGAAAGCGAGTATGGCATGTTCCTCGAATATGACGAGATGCGCGCGAAGCACGACTATCTCGGCACCTTCGGCGTCGACAGCGACGAGGATATCGCGCGCACGCTCGCGATGTTCGGCGGCTTTACCGAGGGCCTCCAGCTTTTCGCGAGCTTCGCGATGCTGATGAACTTCCCGCGCTTCAACAAGATGAAGGGCATGGGCCAGATCGTCAGCTGGTCGGTGCGCGACGAAAGCCTGCACTGCGAGGGCATCACGCGCCTGTTCCACGCTTTCGTCAAGGAACGCGACTGCCTGACCAAGGCGGTGAAGGAAGACATCATCGACTGCTGCCAGAAAACGGTGCGGCTCGAGGATGCGTTCATCGACCTCGCGTTCGAACAGGGCCCCGTTCCCGGCATGACGCCCAAGGAGATCAAGCGCTACATCCGCTACATCGCCGACTGGCGCCTCGGGCAGCTCGGCTTCCAGCCGATCTACATGATCGACGAGCACCCGCTGCCGTGGCTCGCCCCGCTGCTCAACGGCGTCGAGCACGCCAACTTCTTCGAAACCCGCGCGACCGAGTACAGCAAGGCCGCGACGCGCGGCGACTGGAACACCGTGTGGACCAGCTTCGACAGCCGCAAGAAAGCGAAAGCCAACGACGAAGCCGCCCCCGAAGGCGACGACGGCGACGACATGTTCAAACAGGCGGGCATCGCCGCCGAGTAAAACCCCACCCCTCCCGCAAGCGGGAGGGGCAGCGAGACTTGCCGGCAAAGCCGGCTAGTCGCAGCGGGGTGGGCAAGACGCCGCAGAAACCCGCGCAACGGAAACCAAAAGGCCACAAAGATGACCGAAAAGAAAAAACTGAAGCTCCTCCACCTCAGCCAGCCGCAGCGCGCGACGCTGGAGGGCCTCGCCAACCGCCGCCCCCAACTCCCCACCGACCCGATCCGCGACGAACTCGTCACGCTGGGACTGGTGGCGCAGCAGGGCGCCAAATGGACGCTGACCCCGCAGGGCAAGAAGGTGCTGGCGGCGAACTCGAACCGGCGCAATGCGGGCGGGTTTTCGGTTTGATCCATGACGTAACAAATGCGGACAGAGCGGGGTGGGCGCTCTAGCGCGCTTGCTGGATTTGTCGATACTGCAAAAGTCGATTCCACCGATGACGCCATATCCGATCTGATCGTTGATCTGCTTCATCTCGCCCGTGGCCGAGGATTAAACGCGGTCGCATTGGCTGATCGTGCAAAACGCGGAATAATCGCGGAATCGATCACAGACCCCGATCGCGACATGGATTCCATTCAAGCGCGATTTTTAACACGGATGCCGCACGATGACGACTAATGACCTTTCGAATATCCCCAATCGGAACACGCGACTGGGACTGCCGCCGCTTACCCCTCTCTCGTCATCCCGGACTTGATCCGGGATCCATAGCAGCGGCGAAGGCATGGACCCCGGATCAAGTCCGGGGTGACGAAACAGGGGATTCAAGTTAGCCGTCGCGTTGCGCCGCGCCTTTCGCTATCCGACAACAATGCCCGGGGTTTTCGTCCATCGCCGCGATACGCATTATGCCGACGAACCCTATTGCCAATATCAATTCCCCAAGGTCTATCTGTCGCGGGCCAGCCAATTCGAAGGCGATTGGGCCGTCTATTATGAGCCGGTGAAGGCAGGCGGCCGCGGTTTCTACGCCGTTGCATGGGTCGAGCGCATCATTCCCGATCCGACGCGCGACGGCCATTACCTCGCACTCATAAAGCCCGACACCTATCTCGATTTCGCGCACAACGTCCCGCGAACAATTGACGGCGAGCTTGTCGAAAGCGGCCTCGCCAATGCGCAAGCCGCAGTGCGCCCGCTCAGCCCGCAAGACTTTGTCCGCATCATAAACCTGGGCCTGGGTGATGACGAAGGCGCCCTGCCCCGCATCGGCGACCCCGCCGCGCTGGCACCCACCCTACGCGACAATCAGCGCCCCTTCCGCTTCGAACAGGAGCGTATCCGCGCCGAAAGCCTGACCTCGCGCATCGTCCGCGACCGCGTCTTCCGCACCGCCGTTCTTGCCGCCTACGACAAACGCTGCGCAATGACCGGCCTCAAATTCATCAATGGCGGCGGACGTGCCGAAGTCGCCGCCGCGCATATTCGTCCCGTGGCCCAAAACGGCCCAGACAGCGTCAACAACGGCCTCGCGCTCTCCGGGACCGCGCACTGGATGTTTGATCGCGGCCTGATTTCTTTGGGTGACGACCTGTCGGTTATTGTTTCGCGTCACGTCAACGACACGGCGAGTCTCGATCGACTGCTTCGGCCCGACCGCAAGGCAATTGAACCGCTCGATCCGACCCTTCGTCCACATCCAAGCTTTCTAGCTTGGCATCGAGAAAATGTCTTCAAGATGTGAGCGGGTGTCACGGGAGCGCAATACGGTGGTAATACGTTGACAGGTGCAACGATCCCCAATTAGCGCGGCTATCAGCCGCCGCATGGATACCGGATCAAGCCTGTCCTGAGCCTGCCGAAGGGTCCGGGGTGACGAACGAGGGGGAGTCTGCCGCCCTTCGTGCCTTCGTGTCTTTGGGATTATGGTGACAGTTTACTTGACCCCCGATCCTGCCTCGACGACGCCACCATAGATGCCGGATCAAGTCCGGCATGACGAAGGAGGAGAGCGCCGCCCTCTTTGTGTCTTTGTGTGAGACACCGTTGCACCAGCCCGGAATTTATCACCGCCCTCACGGGAAACGCGGCCCCTTCGCCCGCCCCCGAAACCGCCCCCGCGCGCGACGCGCACGGGCATGATCCCGCCGCCTATCACCGGGTGCCTGAGCCCGCGGTTGCCCGACGCGTCAGTTCATCACCGATCCCGTCGGGAATCCCCGCACCCCCGACGCCGCGAACAGCACCGCGCCGCGCACCGCTTCGGGCGCGTCGTCGAGCAGGTAGAGCGGGACCAGCGCGCGCGTCACCTCGCTGTCGTCGTCGATGACGAGGCGCAGCGAGGCGATGCCGATGTCGCTCCGCTCGACCACCGCGTCGCGGATCGACGCGAGCGGCCACGACGCGTCGCTGCCGCGATAGAGCCGCGCGCCGTCGTGAAAGACATAGCTGCCGCGCTGGCGCCACATGCGGTGGAAATGGTTGAGGCCCCACGCCGCCGCGACGATGGCGGCGGTGACGACCAGGTTTCCGAACAATATGTTCCCGACGATCGACAGCGCGCTATACCCCTCCGCCTGCCGCGCGATCAGCGCCGCGAGCGCGCCCGCGCACGCGAGTTGCCAGACGATCAGCGGCTTCGCCTTCAGCCGCGCGATCACCATGATGGGACGGTCCCGATGCTTCATCGCCCCCCTTTAGCAGCCGCGGCGCGCGGCGCCACCCGTGCAGCTTTTCGCCGCGCCGCCCGTTGATCGGGTGACAAGCAATGAAAGGACAGATCATGGAATGGGGCATTCTCACTATCGTCGGGCCGATCTTGCTCGCCGCGGCGATTGCCTGGGCGATGCTGCACAACCGCCGCTCGCGCGCCGAAAAGGAACTGACCGAAGAGGCGACGCGCATCCGGCGCGAGCAGGAGCATCGCGCGGCGGAGGAACGCAAGGGGCACTGACCCGGCCCGGCCGCGCTGGCCGCCCGCTTTTTGGCCCGCGCGGGCTCTCATGCTATGGTGACCGCGAAAGGAGACAGACCATGCAGGCCGTTACCGAAGGCGACCGCCGCAAGGAGGTTCGCGTCCTCCTCGACCGGATCCAGGCGCATCCCGAGCGCGACTGGACCGCGGCGCGCCGCCGTATTGCGACGCTCAACCGCTTGATTGCCAAACCAAAACCGCACTGACCGGCGCGGCGGGCACGCCCCGTCGCAACGCAGCGACATTTCGCCGCGTGCAGTGCAACAACAGCGTCTCCTGTCGGTTTCCGACCGGCAAGGCCCCTTGGCGGGCCAACCGACAGGAGATATTTATGAAACCCAGCATGACCATGCTCGCCGCGGGCGCGGCGCTGTTCGCTGCCCCCGCCTTGGCCCAGCTCAACGTCGGCGGCGCCGCCGACGCGACCGTGGGCGCAACCACCGGCAACATCGGCAACACAGTGGGCGAGGTGACGAAGCCCGTCGGCGACGTCGTCGACCGCGCCGACACGACGCTGAACAGCACGATCGACGCGACGAAGCTGACCGTTGCCGCGCGCGAAGATGTGCGCGCCGGCGCGACCATCACCGACATGAACGGCAACAGCATCGGCACGGTGCAGAGCGTGCAGGGCGACACCGCGGTGATCGTCGATGGCGGCAAGCTCTATAATGTTCCGCTGTCGGAACTCTATCGCAATGCCTCGGACCGCGCCGGCGCGCTGGTATCGAAGGTTCCGCCCGTAGCGGTAGGCGCGAGCGCCAGCGCCGAGGCCGACGCCGAGGTCGAGCCCCGCTGACCCGGCCAATGAGACGCCGTTCATTTGTGGGTCGCAAATGACGGTCAAAGGACGGAGCCGGGGAGCCATTCCCCGGCTCCGTTTCTATGGCGCGGCGGTATCGCTTCCGGGAAAGGCATCGCTCGCGATGACGCGGATCGTTGCGCTGTCGCCCTGCGGGATCACCGAACGGCCGAACCAGACATAGCGCGCCGTCGGCATGGTCAGGTCATTGTCATAGCGCGCCGCCACTGCAATCGCGTCATATCCCATCCAGCCGAGCGTCGCGGAAAAGATCTGGCTCGCCGACCGCCCGCCGCGCGGGTCTGCGACCGCGTAGCGCGCAGCAAGCGCGTCGGGCAAAAAGGCGATCAGCGGCACGCGAAACTCGTCGGCAACCGGCGCGCGGCTGCAATGCGGCAACGCGCCGTCGCGCAGATTCTGCCCGTGATCGGACGTATAGACAATCGCCACGCGTTCCCGGTCGACGCCATCCAGCAGCCGCGCGAAGAAGTCGCGTTTCGACCAGCGCAGCGCCGTCGCATATTGTTCGGTCAGCGGCGCATCGGCGGGCAGCGCACCCGCCGGATAATGATCGCGATACTGGAAATGCACGCCGCGCAGCACTGCGAGCGTAAAGCTCCGCCCTTCCCCGCGCATCCGATGGTTCAACGCGTCGGCAATCGCGCGATCGGTGTCGACCCCCGCCGCCATCGCGCGATTATCTTCGATCAGCGCCAGTTCGGGCGCGAGCAGCAGATTCTGCGGCGCGCCGCTCGTCTGCCCGTCGATCAACGCGGTGCGATAGCCCGCACCGCGCGCATAGCCCCAGATCGATGGCGTGCGCCGCAGGTCGGTGTCGGCATCGACGCGGCGAACGTCGACGCCCGACCGCAGCGCGACCTGCGCGGGTGCGCTGCAATGCCCCATCGCTGCAGCAACACCGAAATCGATGTGGCGAACGTCCTTAAGCTGCGGCGAAATCAGGCGTGCGAATGGTTCGGCCGCGACGCTTTCGTCGACCAGCCAGATAATATGGTCGGGCCGCGGCTGTGCCGCATCGAGCGCAATATCGGGCGCGGCGCGCGCGGGCGGCGGCGGCGCGGTCGCAAGATCCCATGCCAGGCCATAGATGTTCCGCTCGGCCCCCTCGGGCCATAGCGGCGCCGTGCGGTAAATCAGGCTGGGCGCCACGAGCAGCGCGGCGGCGGCAAGGGCGTTCCGCCTCGTCCAGCGCGGCGCGCTCGTCCGCCGCATCGCGATCCTCGCTCCCGCGAACAGCGCGACGGCGAGTGCCGCCTGCATCGCCGACCCCGCGATCTGTGCGCCAAAGGCGCCGAGCGCGGCGCCTGCCTGCCGCGCCTCGGCGAACATCCACGCCAGGATAGCTCCGTCGACGGGCTCGGGCACCAGGTCGCTATAACCGATGTTGACCAGGATGGACGCGCCCGCCAGCGTCAGTACCGCCGCCGCCCATCGCCGCGACATCAGCCACAGCGCGGCGAACAGCGCGGCCGCCTGCACTGCCAGAAAGAAAAAGGCAGCCGCGGCGCTCCGCCAATCACCGACCGCGAGCCGATAGGCAACGTCGTGCGTCAGCTGATGGCGATTCGCGATTCCATATCCGGCCGCGAACAGCAGCAGCGCCACCATTGTGCGCGCCAGCATCGCGCCTTTTCTGTTCGTCGCCCTGGTCATCGCGCCTGCTTAACGGCATCGCGTTGAAAAAGGCCGAACGTCTCGACTGCATCGCCGGGGGCACCGCAAAAGAAAATGGCCCGTCCGGGAGCGTCGGGGACGGGCCAGTTTCAGTGCCGGGGCGCCGGATTGCGCCGCGCGGCCCTCTGTTTATCCGGGGGTCAGGGGCCGGTTATTCGGCCTCTTCGAACAGGTCGACGGCGTTCGCCGCATTCGCCGACAGCCGCACCGTGTCGCCTTCGACCGCCGCGACGAGACCGGCGGGCAGATAATGATGCTTGCCGTCGCCGCTGTCGGCCTTGGTCAGCTTGATGCGTTCGCCGTCGAGGTGATCGACAGTGCCGACATGGACGCCGTCGGCGCCGATGACGGTCATATGTTCCTTGATCGCGCTATGGTCGTGCTCGGTCATCTTGTGCCTCCTATTCGTCCCGGCGGTCGGGGACGCACCGGGACTACGCGCGAAGGTCGCTCTGGGGTCCATGGAAGCCGACGAAATGTGGCACATGCGCGCCGGGAACCGCAGCGCGTCAGGGAGCGTCGCGGCGCGCAACAGCATCAGTCAACGCCGCCGGGCCCCAATTCGCCCTCCTCGTCGTCGTCGCTCCGCTCGCCGCGATAGGCATCGGTGTCGATGCGGCCCGAATGCGTCATTTGCCGCATATGATCGACCAGATCCTGTGCATCGTCGGTGGGCTTCTCAACCGGCGTCTTGTCGCTGTCGCCGAGGGGGCGCGCGCGGCGTGCCTCATCGGCGACCGTTTGCGCCTGGCTGTCGGCGTCCTGCTGCTCGCGGTTGACGGCCTCGGGGGCCAAAGGCCTTTGATTTTCGGGTTGCTTGCTCATCCATCGCTCCGTCGTCATGCGGCTCGCCATTTGCGAGCGGGACAATGGCGATGGAACGCATGGCGATTGGCGGCAGTTCCTCAGCGGGCGGCCGCGAGCACCCTATTCTCGATAACGCGGATAAAGACCTCGGGGTCCTGCGCGCCCGGGACCATCATCCGTCCGTCCAGGATAAAGGCCGGGACGCCGGTGACATTCCGGTCGGCCCAATAAGCTTCCTCGACGCGGACCATCTCGGCATAATCGTCGCTGGTCAGGATCGCGGCGGCGCGTGCACGGTCGAGTCCGACCGACGCCGCGACATCGGCGAGCACCGCATGGTCGCTGACATCGCGATTGTCGGTGAAATGCGCGCGGAACAGCGCCAGTTTCAGCGTGGTCTGGACGCCCGTCGCCTCCACCTGCTCCGCCTCCTCGAGCGCGCCCGCCCAGGTCAGCAGGCGGTGGGCGTCAAAGCTGTTACGCATGCGAAAGCCCGGACCGCGGTTAAAGACGAAACCCAGTTCGGCGGCAATCGCAGCCAAACGGGCGCTATTTGCCCGACTTTGTTCCGCACTAATCCCATATTTCCGAACCACATGCTCCCCGGCATCCTCGCCTTCGGGCGGCATATCGGGATTGAGTTCGAACGGATGCCACTGGACCCGGAAATCGATCCGGCCCGAAAAATGCGCCATCACCTGTTCGAATTTCAGCCAGCCGATGATGCACCAAGGGCACATGACATCGGAGACGATATCGATCGAAAGGCGCGGATTGCGTGCATCGGCCACGCTTCATCCTCTCTTCTGAAGGCCGCCGCGACGCCGTGCGCATCAGGGCGAGCGTCGATCCTTCCCCGACCGCCGATCGGCCTTACGACGTTCAGCGTCGCTTTGGTCGGGATCGTCGGTTACACGCCTTTCCTCGGTGCGGCGGTCCTTATTGTTCCGCTTGTCGTCGGCTGCCATAAGCTTCCTCCATGAATACAGGAAACGAAGCGACCTCTTTTTTTGTATTAGCTCATATAATCCGGAATAAAACAAGCCTGCTTACTTCACGGATAACAAGGCTTGTCACGCTGCCCCGGTGCCTTCGGTTCCGACCGCGTCGGGCGCGTCCGGCCGTGAGAGCAGCCACCAACTTGCGGTCATCAAGGCCACCGACAGCGCCTCGACAATCATCGCCTGCACGATGCCGCTGTTGATCGCGTCCCCCATCCCTGCCCCCAGCAAGCGCCCGATCAACGCCGTTCCGTAAAGCGCTGCGGGAACAAGCAGCGCCCGCGTCCATCCCGGGATCAATGCGCCGATCGCTGCACTCCCCGCCGAAACCAGAAAAAAGGCCGACAGGTCGGCACGGATCGTATTCGCCGCAAACCCGTCGACAATGATCGAAAAGGTATCGGTGTAGGACGTCGGGCTTAGGACCCCCTGCACGCCGACAATGGCAAAGAACAGCGCCCATAGCAGAACGGCACCGCGCAAAACCCAATGAACCATGGCATTTCTCCCTCAGCGGAAAGGCTGCGCCAACGCCGGGAAAAATTCAATCTATTCTGCAGAGAAGGTCGCGTCGATCCAACCGCCGCCGAGCACCCGCGTTTCATTGTCGGCGGCATAGAGTACGGCCGCCTGTCCCGGAGCCACGCCATATTCGGGCGCCGCAAAGAGCAGCCGGTCGCCTTCGACGCGAGCGGGAACGGGCTTGGCCATGCTCCGTACCTTGGCAAGCAGCGGCCGCCCCTCGACACGCGCAAGCCAGTTGGCCTCGACGATTCGCGCGCCCGAAACCGCAAGCGCGCGCCGCGGGCCGACGACGACCTGCTTGGTCGCGGCGTCGAGCCGTACCACATAGAGCGGCTCGGCCTGCCCGCCGACCTCGATGCCGCGGCGCTGGCCAACCGTATAGTGGATCAGCCCCTTGTGCGTGCCCAGCGGCGTTCCGTCGACATGGACGATTTCGCCCTGATCGTCGGCGTCGGGGCGGAGCTTGCGGACGAGCGAAGCATAGTCGCCATCGGGAACGAAGCAGATGTCCTGACTGTCGGGCTTGGCCGCAACGCCTAAACCCAGGTCGCGAGCGATTTCGCGAACCACCGATTTTTCAAGGCCGCCCAGGGGAAAGCGCAGGAAATCGAGTTGTTCCTGCGTGGTCGCGAACAGGAAATAGCTCTGGTCGCGCGCCGGATCGATGGCACGGTGGAGTTCGGCACCCTCTGGCCCCATCACGCGCCGGACATAATGACCGGTCGCGAGGCAATCGGCGCCAAGGTCGCGGGCCAGCTGGAACAGATCGGTGAATTTCACGCCCATGTTGCAACGCACGCAAGGGATCGGCGTGCGTCCGGCGAGATATTCGTCGGCGAACTGGTCGATCACCGTGTCGCGAAACCGGCTTTCGTGATCGTAAACATGATGGACGAAGCCCAATCGGTCGGCGACAGCACGCGCATCGCGGATATCCTGCCCGGCGCAGCAGGCCCCGACGCGCTTCGCTTTGGCGCCGTGGTCGTATAACTGCAGCGTCACGCCGATCACTTCCGCGCCCGATCGCGCGGCGAGCGCCGCTACGACGCTCGAATCGACGCCGCCCGACATTGCAACGACGACTCGCCGATCCTTCAAGGGTTCAGCCAGTTGAAAGTCGGCGCCGGCAAGGCCGGCAGGGGAAAGCAATGTCGCCATGGCCCGCGGCATCTAGGGATTGGCGCATCGAAATGCCAGCTTTTCCGCGACTGGTGTCAAAATGTTGACGGCGGTTAAGCAACGCTAACAACGCATGAAACGGGCATTTACGGGACCTTAGGCGCTTTGCCCTAGACCGACGGAATGAACGCGAGTCCCTCGAAATTTCCCCGCCTCGAAGATGGCATCAGCGTGCCGGAGCCGGGCTTCGACATTCTGCTCGCCGTGTCGAACGCGCGGCAGGCGTCTTTGCCGACGGTGCAATTGTTGAAGGTGCAGGCGATGCATACGGCACGTCGAGAACGAACCCGCGCACTAACCCACATACTCTGCGGGCGCGCTGATCGCGCAGCCACCGGACGCGGCGCGAACGACCTTGCTCGGCTCGTCCGCTTTCTCGAACTGCCGGACGAAGAAAAGCGCCTTCCCGAAACTATGAACGGCCTGTTTACCAGAGGGTTTCAGGCGATGTTGAGCCCCTTTGGATTACCGACAACGACGTCGGTCACACCGATCCCCCCCGACGTCGAAACGATGGAATGAACATGATTGAGAATCAAAAGATCCGGCCCGCCCAGGTCATTGGTCCGCTCGGCGAACCGCTCACGCTGGATTCGCTGCCGCCGCCGAACACGACGCGATGGGTTGTGCGCCGCAAGGCCGAAGTCGTCGCTGCCGTGAATGGCGGGCTGTTGACGGTCGACGAGGCGTGCGAACGCTATGGCCTCACCCTCGAGGAGTTCGCAGGTTGGCAGAGGTCGATCGATCGCAGCGGCATGCCCGGCCTGCGCGTGACGCGAATTCAGCATTATCGCGACCTTTATGAGCGTCAGCAGCGCTTCTGACTGAGTTCGCGAACAATGGGTTCGAGAGAGGGCGCTTCGGCGCCCTCTTTTTTGAATCTTGGACATGCACAATTAAAAACACGCGCGTTCCAAGCGACATACCACTTTTCTTGCAACCAGCCGCCTCCCCCGGCGTTTAGGTCCGGAGTAAGCAAGGGAGACACTCATAATGCGCAAGTTTGCTATCACTCTCACGGCCGCATCGGCGCTCGCGCTCGGTGCGTGCCAAAGCCCCGAAGCCGACCGTGTCGAAGATCAGGCGGAGGCCCAGGCCGAAGCCATCGACGATCAGGCCGATGCAATGCCCGAAGGCCCGGCCAAGGAAGCGATGGAAGAGAAAGCCGATCGCGTCGAGGAAATGGGCGAAGAAAAGGCCAATGCCATGGACGACAATGGCGAAATCGCCCCGTCCGAAAGCGGCGTTGGCGACACGCAATAGGGCTGCCTTCCCTAAAGGGCAGGGTGAAGGGCGCCGGGACATTGTCGCGGCGCCCTTTGTCGTGGGCGCATTGAACGAAATGTCCGTCTGTGACAGCGATCACAGTGCGGTCATGACGTCACCATTATTCAGGATGGCGAGGACAGGGAGCATTCGGAAACGAACCTTTGGACTCACCTTCCCGCCGCCGTCAGCGACCCACGGCGGCGGGAGGGACCAATCGCTATCGAACATCACAATGCCGCGAGTGCCGCAAAGACGTCCTCTACCCCGCCCGCGCCAGGGTCGCTGCGAAGCGACGCCAGCCCGCTTGCGACATCGAGCCGATATTCGGCGACGCCTGCCGATTCGCTTTTCCATGTCGCGCCGAGCGATTTGACGAGGCGCCGCGCCGCATCATTTTCCGAAAGCATATGGACGTCGAGCGAAACAAGGTCCTCGGCAAGACATTGGATCAATAGCGCAGCCGTCAGCATCCGGGCGACGCCCTTGCCGTGAAACGCATCGACGACCGCAACCGAAAATTCGCCGTCGCACGCGCCATCGGCGTGGCGCACCGCGTGGACTGCGCCGATCGCCGGCCAATCGTCGCAATCGACGCAGATTGCGCCCCAGCCGATATGATCGTGCCCGTCGACCGCCGCGAGACGCCGGGTGACGGCACTCGGCAATTCGGGGGTCGGGGTGAAGAAACGAAGGTAGCGCGACTGCGCCGAAAGTTCGGCGACCGCGGCGCGGATGCGCGGTTCGTCGGCGGGCGTGATGCAGCGTAGCTGGACGCGCGTGCCGTCGTTGAGCGCGCTGTCGATCCTGATATCGCACATCCGCGTTGCCGTGGTGCCGGTCATGTCATCCCCGTCGGTCGATGGGCGGCCGACGCAACGCTATCGCGCCGCCCGCCCAATGACAATCCGGAGCGCCGGATCAGTCGTCGAGCGCGCTGTTCGCGGGGTCCCAGAAGACCGCGAGCGTAACGCCGGCGATCGTCAGCGTGCGGGCAAGGCCCGGATCGGTGCCTTGCGGGATGAAGAGGCGCGCCTTGCCGTTGAGTTCGACCGCGCCGACCGCGCGGCCGTCCTGCTCGAAGACATAACCGATGGGGCTCGCGACCGCGAGGCCCGACCCCTCGATCTTGTGGACCGAGCGCATCTGAACGATCTCGCCGCCGAGCGCGATCTCGCCGCGCCGCTCTTCGCGGCTCAGCGCCCCGCCGAGGCCGCGATTGACCTCCTGCAGTTCGAAGCGCGCCGGGAAGGGATAGCCGGCGGCAAGGAATTCGCAGCGGAAGGCCATTTTCTTCGGCTTGAACTCGATGATCCCTAGGTCGATCTCGCGCTCGCGCATCCGGCAGCGCGCGTCGATATAGTCGCTGATCTCGGGCCCTTCGATCGTGTAGGCGACATGGCCGTAATTCTTCACAAAGGCGTCGAAGATCGCGAGCCGTTCCTCGGAGCGTTCGAAGCCGCCGCGATAGTCGCCGACGGTGAAGCGCCCGTGGCGGCCGCCGCCAATGCCGTTGATCGTCATCGGCGCCGCGTCGGCCGCCAGCCCCGCGGGCAAGCGCATCTCGGCGGGTTTGATGGACGCGCAGCCTGCGAGCAACGCGAAGGATGAAAGGAGGAGAGCTTTTCTTATCATTGGTCGTCCCTGGTATGTTTATTGGTGACGACGCGCTCTTCTGCTTTCTCTTCCGAACCGAAGCTGAACGACAATTGCGGTGATTGTTAATCCGGCAATCAGGCGTCGTCGCCCATCCGCAGCGCGGCAATAAAGGCCTCTTGCGGGATGTTGACGTTGCCGTATTCGCGCATTCGTTTCTTGCCTTCCTTCTGCTTTTCCAGAAGCTTTTTCTTGCGCGTCGCGTCGCCGCCATAGCATTTGGCGGTGACGTCCTTGCGCAGCGCGGCGATGGTTTCGCGCGCGATGACCTTGCCGCCGATCGCCGCCTGGATCGGGATCTTGAACATGTGGCGCGGGATCAGGTCCTTCAGCCGCTCGCACATGCCGCGCCCGCGTGATTCGGCCGAGCCGCGGTGGACGATCATCGACAGCGCATCGACCGGCTCGTTGTTGACGAGAATGCTCATCTTCACAAGGTCGCCCGGACGGTGGCCGATCTGGTGATAGTCGAACGACGCATAGCCACGCGAAATGCTCTTGAGCCGGTCGTAGAAGTCGAACACCACCTCGTTGAGCGGCAGTTCATAGGTGATCTGCGCGCGGCCGCCCACGTAAGTGAGGTTCTTCTGCACCCCGCGCCGGTCCTGGCAGAGCTTCAGAATCGGGCCGAGATAATCGTCGGGGACATAGATCACCGCCTCGATCCACGGCTCCTCGATCTCGTCGATGCGGTTGGGGTCGGGCATGTCGGCGGGGTTGTGGAGCTCGATCTCCTTCGCCGCCTCGTTCTTGGTGTGACCCAGCTTGAGCTTGTACACGACCGACGGCGCGGTGGTGATGAGGTCGAGGTCATATTCGCGGGTCAGCCGCTCCTGGATGATCTCGAGGTGGAGCAGCCCCAAAAAGCCGCAGCGGAAGCCGAAGCCGAGCGCCGCCGAGCTCTCCATCTCGAACGAGAAGCTCGCGTCATTGAGCCGCAGCTTCTGGATGCTCTCGCGCAGTTTCTCGAAGTCGTTCGCGTCGGTCGGAAACAGGCCGCAGAAGACGACGGGCTGGACTTCCTTGAACCCCGCAAGCGGCGCCGCGGCAGGCTTTTTGGCGTCGGTGACGGTGTCGCCGACGCGCGCCTGCGCGACGTCCTTGATCTGCGCGGTGATAAAGCCGATCTCGCCCGGCCCGATTTCGGTGAGGTCGGTGCGCTTGGGGGTGAAACAGCCGACACGGTCGATGAGGTGGGTGGTCCCCGCCTGCATGAACTTGATCTGCTGGCCCTTTTTCAAGGTGCCGTCGATCACGCGGATCAGGATGACGACGCCCAGATAGGGGTCGTACCAGCTGTCGACGAGCATCGCGACGAGCGGCGCGGCGGCGTCGCCCTTTGGCGGCGGGATGCGCGCGACGATGGCTTCCAAGGCCTCCTCGATCCCGATTCCCGACTTGGCGCTCGCGAGCACCGCGTCGTCGGCGGGAAGACCGATGATATCCTCTATCTCTGCCTTCACCTTGTCGACGTCGGCGGCGGGCAGGTCGATCTTGTTGATCACCGGCACGATTTCATGGTCGTGCTCGATCGACTGATAGACGTTGGCGAGCGTCTGCGCCTCGACCCCCTGCGCCGCGTCGACGACGAGCAGCGCGCCCTCGCACGCCGCCAGCGACCGCGACACTTCATAGGCGAAGTCGACGTGCCCCGGCGTGTCCATCAGGTTGAGCTGATAGGTTTCGCCGTCCTTCGCGGTATAGTTGAGGCGCACCGTCTGCGCCTTGATCGTGATGCCGCGCTCCTTCTCGATATCCATATTGTCGAGCACCTGCGCCGACATTTCGCGCTCGGTCAGCCCGCCGGTGAACTGGATCAGCCGGTCGGCGAGCGTCGACTTGCCATGGTCGATATGCGCGATGATCGAAAAATTGCGGATGTGCGAAAGGGGCGTTGTCATGGCGCGCCGTTAGCAGGCGGCGGCGGCGCTGTCAGCAGGGAGTGAACGGCACGGCGCGCGCGACGGCGCTTTTCGCCAAAGGTCAGTAAAAGTCAGCCCCGTGCGCATTGCATCGCCACACCTGTTCTGCGCGGCGGCGCGAGGGCGATACTACAGGAGAGCGGAATCGGACGAGTCAAAGAGCGAAGACAGCAACGCTGGCACGGCGGAATAATGTAGGAAAGCGATATTTTCGCGCGGAGACGTGGAGGGCGCGGAGCGACGCCGAGCGACGCGGCATCCCCCCCCCTCCCGCCCGCGCGGAGGGGGAAAGAGAAATGGGTTTCACGCGAAGGCGCGAAGGCGCGAAGGCGCGAAGAGCTCGGTCCTTCTGCGCTGCCTTGCGCGCCACCCGCTTATTCTACTCCGCGGCTTCGTGTTCGAGCGGGTTTACGCGCAATCGAATTGAAAAAAATTTCTTCAATGCAGGCTTGCGCCTGTTCCGCAAATGTTCCATCAGTGTTATTAGATTTTGGGAAGGATTTCGCTTTGGCCGGGCAGCCTTGGACAGAACTCGAAACGAAACTGGCCCTCTATCTTTATTTCCAGCTGACATTTGGACAGCTCGATCAACGTAATCCGGACGTCATAAAACTGGCAGGCGTCATTGGTAGAACGCCGTCATCGATCGCGATGAAACTAGCAAACATCGCTAGTCTTGATCCTAAAATCACCAAATCTGGCCGAAAAGGGCTGCAAGGAGCATCTGCACAAGATCGCCGGATTTGGGATGCGTTCCACGCAGACTGGAGCGGACTGGTGTCCGAAATCGAGCACGTCTTGGCCGAGCACGAAATTCGGCAGTCGAGCGGCACCGTGAGAGAAAATGCGGCTCGCTTCAATTTTGAGCGTTACGGCGAACAGACGACTAAGGAGTCAGTAGTTGAAGTGCGCTTGGGACAGCAGTTTTTTCGTAGTGCTGTACTTGCAAATTTCGAACGTCGCTGTTGTGTGACTGGCATATCCGAGCCGGCCCTGCTTACTGCGAGCCACATTGTGCCGTGGAGCCACGATCCTAAGAATAGACACAATCCTGCGAATGGCTTGAGTTTGTCAGCCACGTTCGACCGTGCCTTTGACGTGGGCTTGATGACAATTGATTCCAATCTGCGTGTCGTCTTGTCCCCTAGGTTAAGAAAGCACGAGAATGATCGTACAAGAGAGTTTTTCCAACCATATGATGGCGCTGAAATTGAATGTCCGATCCGCTTTCTTCCTGATCCAGATCTTTTGAATTGGCATAAGGAAGCGGTATTCAAGGAGGCTTGATATGGAACCGGAGATCTGGACGGAATTCCACTATCTCTATCGAGACGCTGGGAACTTCAAAGTGTTTGGATCAGTGATATTGAAAGGCCGACTCGACAAAAAAGCAAGAGCTGCAATTGTCAATTCCATGGACGAGGATGGACGATTTGTCGCCGAACAGGTGGAGATTCCTCCTCTATACGAGCCGCTGCATCAACTTACGAATGGCCCTTCCATGATCGACGTTTGCACACATGAATTTTGCCATTTTGAAGAGCTGGCATTGGCAGCTCATCCTACGGGCGCCGTCCTTTGGGGAGATTCCGGCAGTTTTGTCGCAGCCTTCGAACGTGTCCGGGTTTGGGCTATGAAATTATCGCCGAATGCCAAAAAATTTGGCACTGTTGCCGCCGCGCGCTGACTTTCTAAGACTAAGACTATCACCATTTCCTTGGCGAAAATCAGCAGAAGAAAATCGACGCCGATTATATTGGCTTGGCAAGGAGCGCCGCTTTTTCATCATCGTCCCTGCGGAGTCGACGATCGAAAGCCAACTACTTTGGCTGTTTGGTTTTGACAGTCAGCCCAGCCTGAAGTTTTCTGCACAGACCTACGACGGCGACAATGATTCTACACTCGATTTCGCGGCCCGGTTTGTGTTGGATGAGCTGGGCATCGAGTTTGAGGATCCCAACGCAAATTCTCTCGATTCCATTATCGAGCGGTTCGGCCTGACATTTCCCAAGACTCAAGAATTTTCGGCCTTGGCGCGACTGACGCTTCCACAAGTCTCTGCCGAAACGTCGCCCGACAGCGCGCTTATGGCCTGGCTGGACCATGAAGAAGCCATGTTCCGTCGACTGGAAAGACGAATTGTATCAGCGAGGATTGAGCAGGGGTTCGTCCACGCCGATGGAGTTGATGTTGATGGTTTTTTGTCATTCTCGCTGAGCGTACAGAACCGGCGCAAATCAAGAATGGGACAATCGTTCGAGCATCATCTCGCAGCGGTCTTTGATGCAAAAAACATCCGGTACACCAAAGGAGGCAAGACCGAGCGCAATAACAAGCCCGATTTTCTGTTTCCCGGCCAAGATGCCTATTCAAACCCGTTATTTCCCGATCAACGACTTACGATGCTGGCCGCAAAATCGGTGTGCAAGGAACGCTGGCGCCAGATTCTGCCCGAAGCAGACCGTATCGCTGGAAAACACCTTGTAACACTCGAGCCCGGCATATCGGCGGCACAAACCGACCAGATGATCGCGCATGGCGTACAATTGATTGTGCCGCACTCCTTGAAGGCGAGCTATACGCACGCCCAAGGTGAATGGCTTTGGTCGCTTGATCGTTTCGTTCAGCATGTAAAAGCGCTGGACCGCAGCGGGTGGGATTGATGCGACGCAGCACGAGCGCAGCGCCGATCCAACATCCTCTTGCGCGGCGCTAAAGCAATGGACCCCGGATCAAGTCCGGGGTGACGAAGAGTTTGGTCCCCTCAATACGCCAGTGCGCAGCCGTCGGCGCGCATTTCGCTGGCGGCGGCGTAGACGCGGGTGTCGCCGTCCATCCGCTGTTCGACGCATTGATAGCGGCCGAAGCCGCCGTCGGGATCGCCGATCGTCCAGCCCATTTCGGCGAGCGCGGCGCGCGTTGCGGCGGGGACGCCGCTTTCGAGGCGGAGCAGCCCCGTCGGGCCGAGCCCCGGCGCATCCTCCCCCATCGATTGCGACGATCCTTCGTGATGCCAGCGCGGCGAATCGCCCGCCGCCTGGATGTCGAGGCCGTAGTCGAGGCTGCCCACGACGATCTGCGCCTGCCCCTGCGGCTGCATGTCGCCGCCCATCACGCCAAAGCTGAGCCAAGGCGTGTCGCCCCGCGCCGCAAAGCCGGGGATGATCGTCTGGAACGGGCGCTTGCCGGGGGCATAGATGTTGGGGTGTCCGTCCTGAAGGCTGAACAATTGCCCGCGGTCCTGGAACATGAAGCCCAGCCCGTCGGCGACGAGCCCCGACCCCATGCCGCGGAAGTTCGACTGGATCATCGACACCATCATCCCGTCCTTGTCGGCGCAGCTGAAATAGGTGGTGTCGCCGCGGCTCGGCGCCTGCCCCGGATAGACGGGGGTGAGCAGGCGGTCGGGGCGGATCAGCTTGGCGCGCTGGGCCGCATAATCCTTGGAAATCAGCCATTCGACGGGCACGTCGGCGAAATGTGGGTCGGCGTAGTAACGCGCGCGATCCTCGTACGCGAGGCGCTTTGCCTCTGCCTGCAGGTGGATCGACAGCGCCGACTGGAACCCCGCGCCCTGCAAGTCGAACTGTTCGAGGATGCCCAGCATCTGCAGCGTCGCAATCCCCTGCGTGTTCGCGCCGAGGGCATAGACGTCGGTGCCGCGATAGCTGATGCGGTGCGGCTCGATCCACTCGGCGCGGTGCGCGGCGAGGTCCTCGCGCCGCAGCCAGCCGCCGATGCGGCGGAAATAGGCGTCGATCGTCGCCGCAATCTCTCCGTCGTAAAAGACGTCGCGCCCGCCCTCTGCGATCAGGCGAAAGGTGCGCGCGAGGTCGGGGTTGCGGAACACCTGCCCCGCCCGCGGCCCCTGACCATCGGCCATGCCATAGGTGCGGAGCGCATTGTCGACCTCTTCGATCCCGCGGCCGGGGGCGCGGAAATTGGCGAGGCTGCGGCGCATATAATAAGCGATCAGGTCGGGGACGGGGGCGCCCGCCTCTGCATGTTCGATGACGGGATGGAACAGTTCCTTCCACGGCAGCTTGCCATAGCGCTGGTGCATCGCCCACCACGCATCGACCGTGCCGGGGACCGACACGGTCACCGCGCCATAGGGCGGCAGCACGCCGTTCCTGGCACGCGAACGCACCGTCGCGAGGTCGAGCGCGCGCGGGCTTTTGCCCGACCCGGCGAGGCCGACGAGCTTCTTGACCTTGGGGTCCCAGATCATCGCATAGGCGTCGCCGCCGATCCCGTTCGCGGTGGGCTCGAGCAAGCCGAGGCAGGCGTTGGTCGCAATCGCGGCGTCGACCGCCGAGCCGCCACGGCGCAGCATGTCGATCCCCGCCTGCGTCGCGAGCGGGTGCGCGGTGCCGACCGCGCCGCTGAGGCCATAGGCGGCGGTGCGCGAGGCAAAGCTGGCGCCGACGGGACGGTCGCCGCTGTGGACGTCGGGGCGGACAAAGCGGTCGGCGCCGGCCTCCCAGCGGGGCGGCAGCTTCGGCGGCGATTTGGGCGCGGGCTTGGCG
>Ga0098074_1000304_pt1 | contig 37115 bp, 34 predicted proteins | sample 32_taG_FD_75064 | JGI IMG/M metagenome (GOLD analysis project Ga0098074, IMG submission 75064) | Marine viral communities from the Gulf of Mexico - 32_GoM_OMZ_CsCl metaG | ecosystem: Environmental > Aquatic > Marine > Oceanic | place: Atlantic Ocean: Gulf of Mexico | collected 2015-07-12 | reverse complement strand
CTATGGTCTCCCATTCGCGATCGCCGTATATCAGGCCGCCAATGCGGTTTTGCAGTTCCTGATAGCTCATCACCTCGGCTTCACCGGCGAGGATGATATCACGCTCAGCCATATCATTGCGTCGCTCCAGCACGCGGGTAAATAAATCCATCATATCGTCTTGGTGCAAAAAGGCCTGCCCCGCCATAACATCGCCTGCATACATATGACTTTTGAAGTCGCGCTCATAGATACGGGCAATCTGGTGTGAGAGCGTCGGCACAGCGCTCTGCTCATTATAAAACCCGGCCAACCTCAAAATGGTATAGGGAATTTTTCCGTGGTTGTCCTGAATGGCCGTTTCGGCCTCGGCTTTGGATTTCGGATAAATCCAGCCCGGTTTAATGTCTGCATTTTCATCAATTTTCTGCCCCGGCACGCCGGCCTCGTTTACAAGCATGGTGGAGGAATAAACAAACCGTTCAACCTCGAATGATTGCAGCTCTTCAAGCAGAATTTTTGTGCCTTCGACATTCAACTTTTCATAGAGGGGATGATCTTCACCGCTGAAATCAAAATAGGCGGCCAAATGAAACACGGCAGCAATTTTTTCGCCATATTCATCCCGGATTTTGGATAGGGCAAGCCGTATCGAATCCGCGCTCGTTAAATCGCATTTGTAAAATTTATCAGCACTGGAAGAAGGTTTGATATCAAGCCCGACTACATCGTACCGACCTTTTAGAGCATGGCAAAGCCCCCCGCCCAGATTACCCGATATGCCCGTAATAATGACAACGGGCTTGGCAGTATTTTCGTGTGTATCCATGCCGGAATTTTTTTTGTTTTTACTCTGCGGCTCAGGCATATGCATCCCCTAATTAATCGTTTCAAGACACTCCAACGATATGTGTTTTTATAAAGTTCAAAAAATATGAAACTTTTATTGCCCTACTCTGTTGGAAATACGCAAAAAATACGTCAATTAAATAAACTCGTACGCATTTCAAATTATGGAATTATGTTGGAATTAGAAACCATTACAATAATAGAAATTTCAATACGCATTTCCTTGGCGGCGTTGGCCGGGCTTATCCTGGGATTAGACCGAGATATTAAAGGTAAGCCTGTTGATTTCAGAGCCTATATGATTATCTGTATGGCCGCAGCAATGATTGCCATTCTCTCTCAAGAGCTTTTGGCACAAATCCCGCAAAACGCGGATCATCAGCAACTGGATACATTTCGCATTATAGAAGGCGTTCTGGTCGGCATCGGATTTTTGGGCGCGGGCGCCATCATTAAAAACGATAGCGATAGAAGTGGGCGCGAAGTGATTGGAACCGCGACAGGTGCCAGTATCTGGGCATCCGGCGGCATCGGCCTTACACTGGGCTTTGGATTCTATGTTCTGGCAGGGTTGTTTTTGTCGGGATTTTACTTACCCTGTTACTATTCAGCCGGTTAATGCAGAAGGTTTTCACCAATGATTTCCAGGATTGATACCGCAAAAAATGGCCGCGTTATTCTCACTAGCGGGCGCAGTTTAATGGCGCTGGTCATTGCGCAATCACTGGGTAAAAAAGGCGTGGAAATTTACGGCGGCGACAGTCTGGATCAAACAGTTTTATCTTATTCCAAATACACTGAAGATAATTTTTTATACACCGACCCGCACAAAGACGAAGAGCAATTTCTGGAAGATTTGCTGGCCAAGGTCAAGGCGCTAAAGCCCGAAGATGATCGACCCTATGTACTCATTCCGGTGCTACATGAAACGTCCCTGCTGGCAAAAAACAGAGAGAAATTCGAGCCGCAGATAAAACTCGCCGCGCCTGATTATGAGGCAATTAACAAATTGCATCCGAAGAATAATTTCGCCCAAACAATCAAAGATCTGGACATTTTCGCGCCGCAGACATGGCTACCATCATCCGAAGAAGAGCTACGCGAGATTGCAAAGACGTTGCCCTATCCTGTCTTGATTAAACCCTATAATCAATCCAGCGGACGCGGCATCCATAAAGTAAAGGATGCGGAGGATTTACAAATACGCTGGCAGGAAAATAAGGACAACTATAATCAAAAATCACTGATACAGGAAATGGCAGAGGGGCAAGACTATTGCTTGAGCGCCCTGTATGATCACGGCACCCGTAAAGCCAGCATGGCATATCGCAATTTACACAGATTCCCCCTCGATTCCGGCCCCGGTGTGATGCGCGAGACCGTACCTTCCGCGCGCTTTGAAGCCATCCCCGATAAACTGATGGGCGCGCTAGAATGGAACGGCGTCGCCGAATTTGATTTCCTCTGGGATGAAAAGGAAGGCAGCACACCCCGCTTAATCGAAGTCAACCCGCGGTTCTGGAGTGGCCTTTTCCATTCCGTTGAATCGGGCATTGATTTTCCTTGGCTGCTCTATCAGCTCTGCGTGAACGGAGAGGTTGACGCCCCCGAAGAAAAAGCGCAAATCGGCACAAAAACAAAATTGCCCATGATCTGGTGGGCTTCGTTTTTAAGTGATCTTGGCGGTTCGGATGAGCAGCGCCAAACGATAGTAGACAGAGGGCGCAAAGCGATTGACGAATGGAAAGAAACACGGCAGGCGCGCAGCGAATTATTCAATAGCGATGACCCTACCGCCGCTTTTGGCGTGCTCTACATTCTGGATTCTCTGGTGCGGTACGGTGAGTTGCCAAAGGAATTAAAATTATAATGAGCAAAGCAACCATAGGCATAACCACGCCCAATACGCCCTTTCACGCTGCGTATTACTTTATTAAGCTCGGTGTCTGGTTATGCGGCGGTAAACCCATGCCGTTAAAAACGCTGGATAGTATCAAGAGCGTAAAAATCGACGGGCTCATCGTGGGCGGCGGCACCGATATTTTCCCGAAACTATTTCAGGAGGCCCCTAAAGAGCGTTATAAATACGATCGAAAGCGCGATGAAATGGAACTCGCATGGCTGAAAAAGGCCGAAGTTGACCATATTCCTGTTCTTGGGATTTGCCGCGGCGCGCAAATGATGAATGTTATGCATGGCGGTACGTTACATTTGAATGTCGCGGAGGCCTATGAGAACGCGCATTATCCAAAAAACCTGATCCGCAAAGTGTTTTTCCGCAAAGCGATTACGATTGAGGCAAACTCCTTGCTCCATGGCCTATGCGCGCATACCAATATGCGGGTCAATTCCATGCATACCCAATCCATTGCAAAAATAGCTGATGGATTTATCGTTAGCGCTGAAGAGACTAACGGGGTGGTTCAAGCCATTGAAAACCCAGCACATCCCTATTATCTCGGGGTTCAATTTCATCCTGAATTTTTACTTTACCGCCCCGCGATACGGGCAATATTTCATGGCCTGATACGAGCCGCGAAAAGCCAATTGCCATCCGCCCCGTAGAAAGCTAGTGTACTGAAAATGTTATGGTTTCTTCTGATACATATTGCGGCCTTGCTATTTTGGTGCGCCTCCATTTTGTATATTCCGGCTGTGATTGCTTTTAATCACGGTGAGGATAAAGCCTTAACCGCGCCCGGGGAGCGCGGCTCTATGGCACGTTTTATATTCACCAATATCGCAAGTCCCTCTGCCCTGCTCGCCATTGCCGCGGGAACTATCATCTTTCTTATTGATTATACTGTAGAGCCATGGCTGGTTGTAAAGCTCACGCTGGTCAGCGCTCTTGTGGTTGTGCATACACTGATGGGGCTGTTTTTGGTAAAAATAGATAATAATCCAAACCAGCCAGTGTTTTTACCATGCTGTTTATTCGCGCTGGCTCTGGTGATTTTGATGGCCGTCATTATTACCACCGTACTGGCCAAACCGGAATGGGGAGTAAGCATATGAGTTTACTTCGGCACATCCTCGGTCATGCCCACGCCGTGCTCGTACACCAGATGCCCGCCAAGACTAGCGGTTATACCTGTCAGCACTCCGCACAAAACAGAGAGATAAAGCCCCCAGGGCATGATCACTGCGCCCGGATCTTCCAGCCGGATCATCCAGTTAAAACTGGTCAAAGACATAAGCATCACCGCCATCAGGCCGTGACACCACCCTGTAATGAGCCTGCGGATAGAGCGCACGCTGAGCAACTCAACCAGCCCCACTATTCCGGCCAGAAAGCCCATCAAAGCGCCAACACCGCTCAGCCACAATCCTGCCCGCGCCCAGAACAAATCACCGCTGAAGATAAAACCCAGATCGGTCGCCACAACCCCCACCAGCGCCCCGATCGGGACATGGATCAAGGCCGGATGAATAGGATGCCCCTTGATCGACATCTTGCTGTGAATAGGCCGCAATTTCATAAAAACTCTATCCGTTCATTTTCGCGTTCGCCCTTGGCAACAGGTAAAAATGTATCAGGCTTGGCGCTTTTTTCCAGCCTTATCTTGCTGAGCGGGTGTGCGGGGCCCTATTCAATACTGGATGCGGGCGGCCCTTCTGCGGCGGAGGCGCAGTTTCTATGGTGGTTAATGTTCGGTATGTTTTCCGCCGTGTTTGTGGTCGTGATCGCGCTCTTTGTTTATGCGATGCGGCCAAAGCCGGAGCGCGATATCCCGCGCGATCAAGCCCGCACCATACAAAACCGCTGGATTATAGGTGGGGGGATTATTCTGCCTACAGTAAGCATTCTGATTATCTTGTTCTTCGGCATTCCCGCAGGCCACCGTATGCTGGCTCTGCCCGTTATGGGCGGCGAGGTTTTGCAAATAAATGTCACAGGCCGCCAATGGGAATGGAGCGTGCATTACCCAAATGCCAATATCACCGTGATCGACGAAGTGCATATACCCGTGGATAAACCTGTAGACATTCACCTCGGCACCGAAGATGTCATTCATTCTTTCTGGGTTCCGCGTCTGGGCGGGAAGCTGGATACCATACCGGGGCGCAACAATGTACTGCGCCTTTACGCCGATGAGGCGGGCGTTTATCACGGGCAATGCGCCGAATATTGCGGCACAGGTCATGCCCGCATGAAATTCATCGTAACCGCCCATAGCGAAGAAGATTTCAACGCATGGCTGGAGGAGATGGGCAATGAGTAAGACCGATACCCTCCATAGCAATCTCGCACGCGTCTGGGCCAATTTGCCCGGAATTGGCACGCTGGCCGCGGTAAACCACACCACAATCGGCCTGCGTTTTATTGTTACTGGCCTGTTTTTCTTTCTGGTGGCGGGGCTGCTCGGCATGGTGATGCGTACACAGCTTGCCCAACCCGAACAAGACATCATCACACCAGAATTTTACGCCCAAGCCTTTACCATGCACGGCACACTAATGATGTTCCTGTTTGCCATTCCCGTGCTGGAGGGACTGGCGATGTATCTCATCCCCAAGATGATTGGCGCGCGCGATCTGATCTTCCCGCGCCTCAGCGCCTTTGGCTATTACTGTTATCTTTTCGGCGGCTTGATCGTGCTCTCCAGCCTGTTTCTAGGCACCGCGCCCGATACCGGATGGTTCATGTATACCCCGCTCAGCAATGCCGAATACTCCCCCGGCTTGGGCGCCGATTTCTGGCTACTCGGCATTACCTTTGTTGAAATATCGGCCATAGGGGCTGGCGTTGAGCTGGCCATCTCCATCCTGCGCAGCCGCACTAACGGCATGAGCCTACGCACCATGCCGATTTTCTGCTGGTACATACTGGCCATGGCCTTCATGATTTTGTTCGGCTTCCCGCCGCTGATATTGGGCAGTATCTTGCTGGAGCTGGAGCGAGCGGCTGGCTGGATTTACTTTGATGCCGAGGGCGGCGGCGATCCGCTGCTCTGGCAGCATTTGTTCTGGATGTTCGGACACCCCGAAGTTTATATCCTGTTCCTGCCCGCGGCGGGTATGGTCTCAACCATTATTCCAGTCTTTGCGCAGCGCCCGATATTGGGCTATCGCTGGATTGTACTCTCTATCATCCTGACCGCGTTTATCAGCTTCGGGCTTTGGGTGCATCACATGTTCACCGTTGGCATTCCGCAACTTGCCCAAGCCTTCTTTTCGGTGGCCAGTATGTTGATCGCCGTGCCGACAGGCATCCAGATTTTTGCATGGCTGGGCACTTTATGGGCGGGCAATGTAAAATACGGTTTGCCGATGCTCTGGGTTTTCGGCTTTTTGTTTATCTTTGTCGCGGGCGGTTTAACGGGAGTTATGATTGCGCTCGTACCCTTTGACTGGCAAGTGCATGATACGCATTTCATCGTTGCGCATCTGCATTACGTCACGGTTGGCGGTGTCTTCTTCCCGATGGTGGCAGGATTTTATTACTGGTTGCCGCATTTTTCGGGGCGGGTGTCGTCGGAACAACTTGGCCGCTGGGGGTTCTGGCTCACTTTTACCGGTTTTAACCTGACCTTCCTGATTATGCATCTAACAGGTCTGCTGGGCATGCCGCGGCGCGTTTACACTTACTCGGCCGAATCTGGCTGGGACTGGCTCAATCTGATATCCTCTGTAGGCGGGTTCGTGATGGCGCTCGGCATTGCGATGATCATCATAGATGTTATTTTGCATTTTTGTTTTGGTAACAAGGCGCCGCCAAACCCCTGGAATGCCGATACGCTGGAATGGGCGATGCCGTTGCCGCCCACGCCTTACAATTTCGTCAGCCTACCGACCATAAATACCCGCCATCCGCTCTGGGATGAGGACAATCTGGTGAGTAACATCGAGGCGGGAAAATACGCGCTGGTCAAGCCGCATAACGGCGTGCGCGAGACTTTCGGCTGTGATCCTGTAACCGGAAAAACCACGGAGATCATTCATCTACCCACCAATTCATGGATACCGCTGCAAGGCGGCGTTGCCTTGGCCGTAGTCTGTCTTTCCCTGCTGGTGAAATCATATTGGGTTGCGCTGGCCGCCGCTTTGGTCGCGATTATCATACTGCTCCGCTGGGGCTGGCATAGCGGCGCGCACCCCTCAATGGCACCGCCCGCTAAGGACGAGCCTAGCAATCCCCAATGGCATTCACGCACCATTGACGGTCCCGAGCGCTGGGGCATGGGCGCATTTTTGCTGGCCAATGGTACATTCTTTCTCTCGCTGCTGTTTGGCTGGCTGTATTTATGGACGGTTGCGCCGAATTGGTCATTGCCGCCGCAAAGTCCGATTGCGTTCTGGTCGATGCTGGCAAGCGGCGGTGTTTTAACGCTTGCCGTTCTGGTTTTTCTCAAGGGGTTGAAGGACTTGAAAAACGGGCAGGACAAAAACCTGCAAAGCTTCTCATGGATAACAGCCCTGCTGGGATTAATGTCTTCACTCACTCTGATTTGGGTTGTATGGGACGCGGATTTAACACCAAGAGACACCGCCCATGATTCCGTGATGGCCGTGATGTTTATTTATATCCTGATGCATAGCGCCCTTGCCACGACATTAAGCGCGCTACAAGCCCTGCGGGTCCGGCTGGGCTATGTAAGCGCTACCTATCCGAACGAGCCATTTGTGCTGCGTCTATTTTGGATGTTTACACTGGGCATTTTCTGGGCATCATTTGCGGCGTTCGTATTGCTGCCGATGGGATGGGGGCTGTCATGACCTTAAAAATACTGCCGCTCACACATCCGCTGCATCTGGTCATGGGGTTTATGATCTGGGCGCTCTGGCTGGTATTTATTTATGCTGGGTTATCGCTGGGATGCATGGCTTCCACCGCGCCGGAAACGCTGGGGGCGCAGTCATGGCTGAATATTGCGCTCTTAGGGTTTACTGTGATCGTGACCGCGCTGCTGCTATGGCTCGGTATATTCTTCTGGCGCTCTCCGCCGCCAGAAGACAATGAAAGACAGGCGCGTTTTATCCTGCGCGTTTCTGGGGCAGTTTATCTCTGCGCCGCTATTGCCACACTTGCAGGGGGCATCCCGACATTGATGTTACCGCCATGCCTGTAATTTTTCTCACAGCCCTCCTGCTTATCGGCGCGCCCGCCGCCCTCGCCCATGACCCTATCACCAGTGACGGGCAGGACCGCTGGGCGGCGCTCACCAGCGTGCTCACACTCACCGCGTTCTGGGGTTTTTATCTGGCCGGCTCATGGCGCAGCCGCCCGAAGATCTCACTGGCCGTTCTTTTTCATCTGGGATTGATCCTGTGTACCCTTGCAGTTCTAGGGCCGCTGGATGAATGGGCAGAGACCAATGAGGCCGCCCACATGACCCAGCATATGCTGATGATGACCATTATAGCCCCTATCTGGGTCATCGCCCGTCCGCTGCCGCAACTCATGGCCGGAACAGGGCGCGCATTTGCTCCGCTCTGGAACGGTGCACTGCGCCTGACGCAATATCCGATGGTCTGCGCCTATATCCACGGGGCAATTATTTGGGTCTGGCATGTACCATATTATTACGTATTGGCGCTGGAAAATCCGTGGTGGCATATTATTGAACATGCCTGCTTTATACTAAGCGCCGGATTATTCTGGTGGGCAGCTTTAAAAAGCACCAGGGTGCGCGCGCCATGGGCTTTACTCGCCGTCTTGTTTACGCTGGTGCATACAGGGTTTCTCGGCGCGCTTCTTACCTTTGCCGACGCGCCTCTCTATGGCGTAGACCGCGCTCTGGCTAATCAACAACTGGCAGGGTTAATCATGTGGGTTGCGGGCGGTCTTCCCTACATGCTGGCCTCACTCTGGATTGGCTCACGTTGGTACGCACAGCTTCAATACCGCATGGCCGACGAAGAATAAATAGGAACATTTTTATAGCTTGAGTGTTGGTTTTTTCGAACAAAACACTCACCAATTCCTTGGCACATGCGCGATATCATTATCACCGAATACGGCGTGGCCGATTTTTCCTTTCGGCAGTGACTTTACAGAAGTTGAACAACGTTTGTTACCAACGTTAAAGATACTTAAGAACCATGCGCATTCTAAGTCTGCTTTGCTCGGTTTATTTTTTAAAGGGCTTGGGATACGCAATGTTGCCCCTGCCTATACCGAATGTCTGGAGCGCATGGACCTTGCCCAACCATCGTCCTTTCTGGAATTTTTCTATCAAAAAAATACTTTTGGCTGCGTTGTGCATAGAGCAAACAAAAAGCGGTATAGGAGAGTAAAGTTTATGTTAGAGTGCCATAGATGTACAATCAAAGAAATTTAGATATGAAAATACTATCAATACCCTTAGCAGCAGCACTTTTTTTTCTGGCACCGAATGCAATGGCACAAGATCATAGCAGCGACCGCGATCAAGGTGGGTGGAATGTCTCGGCCGGTGGTGGCTTGATTGTTGCCCCAACCTATATGGGGGACGATGACTATCAATTCATGACCGTTCCGAATGTAAGGGTGACCTTTGACGATAAGTTTTTTGCCTCGATTCAAGAAGGCGTCGGCTATAATGTTATTAATAATGAAAACTGGAGAATTGGGCCCTTAGCGCGTTATGATTTTGGACGCGACGAAGACGGGGACAGCGCGCTGCGCATTGGCGGTGAGGACACTGATGATTTGCGCGGGCTTGGTGATGTTGACGGTACGGCTGAGCTTGGCGGGTTTGCCGAATATAAAATGCACCCCCTGAGTGCGAAGATAGAAATTCTGCAAGGTGTTGGCGGCCATGAAGGTTTGCGGGGAGGTGCAAGTCTGCAATACAGCGCGCGCACGCAAATAAACCAGCAAGCCATCATGCTGGCTTTCGGGCCTGAAATTACATTCGCCGATTCAAGCTATCACGACGCCTATTTCGGTGTGGACGCAAAGCAATCCGCCGCATCGGGATTGGGGCAATATGACCCTGAGGGTGGTATTTTATCATATGGCATCGGCGGCTCTGTCATTATGCCGATCACGGATAAGGTCTCGAGCGTTTTTTTCGCCAGCTATGACAGGCTGGGCGATGAAGCCGCCAATTCGTCTTTGGTCGAAGAGCGCGGCTCCCCGCATCAGGGCACAGCCGGTGTCTTTATCAACTACAACTTCTAATACAAATCGGATATCACGATAATCGAGAAATCAGGAGCGGCGGCGGGCGCTGCCGTAACAACAAGTACGAAGACATAGTTTATTCAAGGCTAATACTACTTTGTTCCGGCCAAAGGCTTAGCGCGTGCACGGCGCGGAAAACGGTATTTATTAAATTCAGATCGTTGACGTCTTCTATATTGTTGAAGAGCTCGCTCAAGCGGACAAAATCGCAGCGCTCCCGCAGAGCTTCGCTGGGTTCGCTGACCACATAAGGAAATACGCGGTTGGGCATAATGCCAAGGCTGGGAAAATACCCTTCGCCTAATCTTTTGATACTGCTCTCTGGTGCGCCTGTTTTATTCGCAATCCATGCCGGAACATTTTGTATATGAGCGACCGTGCTAGGCAGGCGGAAGGTGGGCAGGCTCATTAAATTGCTGCGCCCTTCTCTGTTTTGTACCGATGCAAAATGCGCACGCATATCGGATGATTTTTGTACCCCCAAAAGCGGCTCACCAGTTGACGGGTCAGTAACAAGGCATGCCAAAACAACCGTATTGGTCGAGACATCTTTTGCGGGTACGGCAAATTCCAATTCTTTGCGCGCGAGTACCCGTTCGCGGTCGTTTTGATAAACGATCTCATGAAATTCCGAGCGATTAACCGATAGTGTGCCCGCTTTTTTCTTTGTCGGTTTAAACAGTTTTGTTGCCGAATTTTTGCCTGAAGTCTCCGCCAGCCCTCGCGCAGTAATGTCTTGGCCACGCCCCGGTTCAACGCTTTGCCCGAGCCATTCTTTCGGTTTAATGCCGCGCTCGCGCATCAGAGCGTATATTCCTGTCTCCAGACGCGCTTCGGGTAACATACCGACTTGCGCCGCTTGCAGAAGGCTTTGGGCATTAAAGGCGCGCATGATGCCGTCATTGCTGAAACCCGAATGTCCGCCGCTCAGGGCTATGGCATCTTTCGGCGCATCGGTTAACTCGACGCGCACGGCGTGTACGCGCTCGTTGAGCTCGGCGGGCGCGGGATAATAATGCAGGCTGCCAATGGTATCCATTTTGATGGTGGCAGCGCTGAGCCCCGCGCGCTCTGTTAAGACAGCGCGGATAATGTCTTGATCGCTGCCCTTTGTATTGGCGGCGGCCAGCGGTTCTATCATATGGCCTGACCATTTTTTACTATCCAGATTGGGGCTCATCATGCGCGGCTTGATATTGGCAATCGGCCTTGGATATTGATCCTTGGCATAGACGATCAACTCATCACCTTCAACAGCGTATGGCAAAATATCCAACACGTCGCCGCCGGGGCGCGCTACAAGATCAACGATCTCGCCGTCCTTGGTATTGATATGGCTGGTGATGTGTAAATAGGCTGGCGCTGTTTCGCTTGTTTTATGCTCCCTGAAGGCAATCGAATGACCCTCGGGAATTTTTTGCAAAACAGAAATGAAATTCGAGGGCGGGAGCGGCAAAGGGCGCAGCGCGCTATCTAGAATCTTCGCCTCTTTCTTATATCGGTTCTCCAGCAGCCAAGGGTTCTCGTAAGGCGCGGAAAACAAAACCCGCGCGCCCAGTTTTTCAGGTTCCTTGCGATGCTGCGCATGGGTCCAGAAGGCGTATTTTTCTTCGGCTTCGTTCAGGAAACGATCGCGGTAACTCATGCGCCAGACAAATTCCCACGCAAATTGATGCTGCACCGAAAAGACGCGCAAGTTATCCGGAATGTTCTCGTTGCCTGATAGGCGCTGCGTGTGTTCTTCGGTAAAAAATCCCTTGATATGGCCTTGCGGATCGCCGCCGTCAAACCGCATGGCTTCTTGGGAATAGCGCAGGAAAAATTCCGCCATCGAGAGCGCGCTGTAATCATCACCGTCATGTACCCCATCATCAGGCAGGGCGATATAGACCATCTCATCCGGGTTGTCCGGCAATACAAAATCGCGGTTCACAACCGTGCCGTAAACTTGCGCATGTTCCAGCTCGCTGGCCAGAATTTCCAGCACAGTTTGTGCGCGGTATCCGTCATAGGAAAAAGGCTCGTGCAATATGCTGAGGTTCAACGCCGCATCAATTTTGCGCCCTTGCAGAGAAAAATCACGCAAATCGGCCTGAATAAATTCTATGTTTTTTAAATGCCCGAAACTGGCTTTGGCCTTTGCGATATATTCGCCGTCATAATCCACGCCGATGAAATGCACATCGGGATATTTCATGGCGAAATAGGCAGTTGTCATGCCGTTGGCGCACCCTGCGTCCAGAACGGTGCTGCCGTCTTTTAACATCATATGCGCGGCGCAAACCGCCACCTTTTGCGGCGTTGTGCGATCCATTGCATCGAGCAGGGATTGCCCGTCATGGTGTTTGGTTTGGGTTGGGTCCGACATATTCTCTCCGTATGGCGATATTTATAAATACAGAGTTAAGTTATGTCAATGAGTCCTTTTGCCGTGAACCTTTATGCCGCGTTATCGCTGGAGAGTATCTGGCAGTGATTGAGTATCTTCTCGGAGAGTTTTTCGCTGATTAACAAATGCTCGGCTATCGCCTCGGTATGTTCATCTTGCGCGAATATCTCAAGGTCCTTGGAATTATGGGCGCGCACAACAATCGGGATCGCGGCATTGATCGCTCTGATGGATTGTACGATTGCGCGCGTGGCTTCCGGGTCATCCAATGTGATGGTGGCACAAAGCGCCTTATCCAGATGGGCGGCGTGCAGGGCTGTTTTCTTCACAGCATCGCCCAGATAAACAGGCCGTGAGCTCGAGCGCGCTTGATTAACGCGCTGGATATTTTTATCAAAGCCCAGTATCTCATACCCCTCGCGGCAGAGCGTATCGGCGGTGGCTTGCCCGACGCGGCCAAATCCGAAAATCACTATATGCCCGTTCATCTCCTCGGCCTGATTGGCGTGATAGTTTTTGCCTGCATGGGATTTGTTCTCGATGAAATGTCCGACCTTGCGTGATAAAGGCGCAATGAGGGGGGTAATAAACATTGTAATCCCAACCGTGATCAGCATGAATTGTCCGACATCTTCTGCCATAAGCCCCGCCGTGAGTGCGCTGCCGACCACCAGAAGGCCGAACTCTCCGGCTTGAGAGAGCAAAATGGCGCTCTCGGCCGAGACAGCCGTTGTTTGACGCCAGAGCTTGCACAGGGCAAATACAATCGCGGCCTTAATGCTCATCAGACCTACAACCGACAACCCCAGCCAGAGTGGCTCTTGCGTAATAAAGAGCAAATTGATCCCCATCCCGAAGGACAAGAAGAAAATCCCCAGCAGCATGCTTTTGAACGGAATAATCAAAGATGAAATTTCGTGGCGGTATTGCGTATCGGCAAGCAGCAGCCCCGCAATAAATGCGCCGAGTGCCATCGAAAGCCCCGCAAAAGAGGCAATAGAAGCACTGATGACAATCACCAGCAGGCTGAGAGCCATAAATACTTCCGATCCGCCATGCTTATTGGCGAATAAAAACAGGGGCTTGAGCAGCAATCGTCCGGCGAAATAAATGACCAGAACCGTGGCAAACATTTTCAAAAGGGAAAACGAGACAAATTGAAAAACATTATCGCCGAGATCGGATGCGAGAATAGTCAGCAGGAGTAAAATTGGAATAACGGCCAAATCCTGTAGCAGCAATATACTGAAACTGGAGCGCCCTGCCGGAGAGGCAAAGAGCTTTTGTTCATGTAGCCATTGAATGACAATTGCCGTGGAAGATAGCGCCAGCCCAAGGCCGAGCAGCACCGAAACCTCGACCGCGTTGCCCCACATAAAGGCAATTCCGCCAATAATAACGGCCGTTACCAATACTTGCGCGCCGCCAAGCCCGAAGACCAGATTGCGCATCTGCCAAAGCTTGCGCGGGGTGAGTTCCAGCCCGATCACGAACAGCAATAAAACAATGCCGATTTCGGCAAGAATTTTGACCGAGCCGTTGTCTTGTAAACTAATGGCCTCTAATAGCGGGAAATATTCTATGGCGGCGCCGAGACCATAGGGGCCAAGCGCGATCCCCGCAATCAAATACCCCAGCGCCACAGGGATTTTGAAATAGCGTAGCACGGGAATAACAAGCGCAGCCAAAGCCAGAAACAGGCCTGCTTGCCAGAAAATATCGGTGAGAGGTGATTCTTTCATAGTCGCTATTCTACACGATTATGGATTACGCGCGATTGAAATAACCTTGTGTTTTGTTGGCAAACGCCACAAGGGAAAGCATAACCGGAACCTCGACAAGCACGCCAACAACCGTGGCCAGCGCCGCGCCTGAATTCAATCCGAACAGGCTGATCGCGACCGCAACGGCCAGTTCAAAGAAATTGGACGTCCCAATTAGGGCGGCGGGCGCGGCGGTGCTATAAGGCACGCGCCAGAGATAGCCCCAGCCATAGGCAATGGCGAAAATGCCATAGCCCTGAATAAGCAGCGGCACGGCGATCAACACAATCACAAGGGGCTTATCTATTATTGTGCCCGCCTGAAATCCGAATAGCAAAACCACTGTGGCCAGCAAGCCCATGATGGAAAGCGGCTTTATGCGCGCGGTGAATGCGGCAATTCGCGCATGATCGCCTGCGCGATCCAATTTCTTACGCGTGATATAGCCCGCCCCGAGCGGGATGAGCACATAAAGCACGACCGAGAGCAAAAGCGTTTCCCATGGCACAATAATATCTGTCACGCCAAGCAGAAGCGCGGCCAGCGGCGCAAAGGCAAAGATCATGATAATGTCGTTGATCGAGACCTGTACCAGTGTGTAATTGGCATCCCCGCGCACAAGCTGGCTCCACACAAAAACCATCGCGGTGCACGGCGCCACGCCTAACAAGATCATCCCCGCGATATATTCTTTGGCATCTTGCGGGCTCACAAGGCCTGCAAAAATATATCCAAAAAATAAAATCCCGAGCGCGGCCATAGTAAACGGCTTCACCAGCCAATTAATCACAAGGGTAATGCATAGCCCTTTGGGCTTTTTGCCCACATCTTTAAGGCTTGCGAAATCCACATTCACCATCATTGGGTAAATCATCACCCAGATAAAAACGGCCACTACTAGATTAACACTGGCATATTCCATCGCGGCAATAGCTTGGAACGCCGCAGGCAAGAGCAGCCCAAGGCCAACCCCCGCCGCTATGCAAAGCCCGACCCAGAGGGAGAGATAGCGTTCGAAATTGCCGAGGGGGGATTGCTTTGCGTTCATAATAATTCACTTTCTATTCTTGCTTTCAACATTCCAAACGCCTCATCAAAGGTGGCATCTATTTCCGCCTCTTCGCCCGTTGCGCTTGCGGGATCTGGTGTGCTCCAGTGGAGTTTTTTGTGGGCGCCGAAGAAAACGGGGCAGGACTCGCTGGCGGCGGCGTCGCAGACGGTGATGACGAGATCGAAACTCTGTCCTTCGAATTCATCCCATGATTTGCTGCGCGGGGAGCTTATCTCAATATCGTGCCGCTTGAGAGTCTCTAAGGATTTTGGGTGCACATAACCTGCAGGGTTGCTGCCCGCGCTCACGGCTTTATAGGCGCCTTTGCCGAGATGGTTTATCAAGGCTTCGGCCATCACCGAGCGGCACGAATTTCCGGTACAAAGGACGAGTACGGTTTTCATGTTAGCAACACCCTCTGGCGGGCGCGCATGCCGATTTTTCGTCTTTGGGCGGAATACCGCAGGCGTCTTTGGCGAGGCAGTCGGTTTGTTTGTTGGTTAGAATGAAATCCGTCCCGTCAAATTTCAGACCGAACTTACCGATGGTCGATTGCTGGTATTCGACCTCGATTTCATGGTCGTCTTCGCCCAGCACTTTTTTGCATAAATTAAGGATATGCAGGAATTTCTCGGGCGCGAGGCGGTGGTCGTAATCGCCAGCCTCCCAAAGCTGGAAATTCGCCACAGTTTCTGTGCGCTCTGTACCGCCGCAATCTATGAAATGTTTGGTAACAAGGCCGACTTCGGTGACATGGAAATGCGCAGGCAATGTGGAACCATCGGGCAGTTTGAAATTCACCGCGTCCAGTGTTTCCAGTGCGTATTTGACTTCGGATATTTTCATGGGTTTTTCCTTTTCTTTAACAGCAATTGGCCAGCTCGATGATCGAGCAGCCTTTCTTTTTATCTTCGCGGATGCTGGCGATATCCTCGCTGCAGCAATCCTTAACGATGAATCCGATCAGGTCGCGCACGACTTCAAAATTGGCGGCGTATATGACTGATCGCCCCTCGCGCCGTGATGTCACAATACCCGCATTGGATAAATGGTTCAGGTGGAATGACATGGTATTATGCGGCGTGCCGAGGGTTTCGCTTAAGGTTCCCGCAGGCAGCCCGTCCGGCCCGGCCTTGACCAGCAAGCGGAATGCACCGAGACGGGTTTCCTGCGAGAGGGCGTCAAACATGATAATTGCGTTTTGTATGTCCATATGTCCAGAGTAATCGACATATAATAGATCGTCAATAGTAAAATTCATAAAGGATTGTCATTGCGCGAGGGATGGTAGAGCCGCTAATGTAGCGCTGTATTCAATTATAGTGGAAACTGGCCTTATGAAACTCGGTATATTTGATTCTGGACTTGGCGGGTTGATCATTGCAAAAGCGGTGCGCGATGCCATTCCCGATATTGATATGCTCTATTACGGGGACACCTTGCATGTGCCCTATGGAAGCCGCTCCCGCCAAGCGATCCATGATTATACGCTGCGCGCGATCAAGGATATGTTTGCGATGGATTGCGGGTTGATCATTGTGGCTTGTAATACCGCCAGCGCCGCCGCGCTGCGTCAGATCCAGCAAGAGTATTTACCGTCCTCGCCCTATCATGAGCGCAGAGTACTCGGCGTTGTGGTGCCGACATTGGAAGAAGCGATAGAGCGCGGTCATGGACGGATCGGCCTTTTGGCCACGCGGTATATCTCCGATAGCGGCATTTACCGTGAGGAACTGAACAAGATTAATCCGGCTATAAAACTTTTTACGCAAGGCTCGCCCCTTCTGGTGCCTTTAATCGAAAATGGCGGAATGAAGTGGGTGAAGCCTATCTTAAGCGAATATCTGGAACCTTTGCTGAACCAAGACGTTGATTGTGTATTACTGGGGTGTACACACTATCCATATCTTAAAAGCATAATCCGGGACTTGGTTGGTGATGATATTGATATTTTATCGCAAGATGAAACCATTCCTGCAAAAATTTTGGATTACTTGGCGCGCCATCCGGAAATAGAAGAAAAATTGGATAGGCAAAGTCAAAGCGTCTTTTACGCAACGGATATTACCGAAAGTTACAGGGAAGCGGCAGAGCGTATTTACGGCGAGGCCGTTCCATTAATGAAGGCCGGGCCATAATCTTTAAGGATGATTGAATGGATATATATATTACCAGCCTTGCGTTAATCGGGTTTGTGGCGCTGTCTATTTCCTGGGTGCAACATGTCACGCGCCTGATCCATATTTCCTATCCGATTGTGTTTATTCTTATGGGGATGGCTATATTCGCCTTGGTTGATGGCCTACCTTGGGCTTCTCCCTATCGGGATCAGGCTCTCACTATGCATATGGCCGAAATCATGGTGATTGTCTCGCTCATGGGAACAGGCCTGCGGATTGATACAGCCTTTAAATTCAAAACATGGTCTTTGCCCTTCAGATTGGTAACGATTGCTATGATTATCAGCATCGGCGCTTTGGCGGCGCTTGGGTATTGGTGGCTCGGCTGGGGGTTGGCTACTGCGGTATTGCTGGGCGCTGTATTGGCGCCGACTGACCCTGTACTGGCTTCCGATGTTCAGGTCGGCCCGCCCGGCACCGCAGATACACATGATGTTAAATTTGCTCTTACGGCAGAGGCGGGCATGAATGACGGGCTGGCCTTTCCTTTTGTCTGGCTGGCAGTCGCGCTGGCTGTCGCGGCGCAAGGCGGGCAGGACTTCTCGCTTATGGAATGGTTCACATTCGATGTGCTCTACCGGATATTGGCCGGTATTGGCATTGGCTTTGTGGTCGGCAAAATAATCACATATGTATTTTTCGTGTTACCGGAAAAATTCGATGCGCATCACATACGGCGCGGTTTGGTTGCGCTGTCTGCGACCTTATTTGTCTATGGCGTGACCGAACTGGCGCATGGATATGGATTTATTGCAGTGTTTGTTACCGCCCTGACGATACGTAATTATGAAATGGGGCACGAATATCATAAAACGCTACATGAATTTAATAATCAGGTCGAACATATCATGCTGGCCGTTATGTTGATTTTATTCGGCGGCAGTTTGGTTGACGGCATATTGGGTGATCTGACATGGCCCATGGTGGCAGCGGGGCTGGCGTTTTTATGTATCATAAGGCCGCTGGCCGGATATATCGCTCTGGCCGGCCATAAGATGCCGTCTAAAGAAAAATGGGCGGTCGGGTTTTACGGCATACGCGGCATCGGTTCGTTCTTCTATTTGGCCTTTGCTCTGAACGAGACAGACTTTGAATTTGACCAGCAGGTCTGGTCATTGGTGGCCTTTGTGGTGCTTGTATCCATCCTCGGCCACGGATTAAGCGCAAACCATGTCATGAAACGTCTTGAGAAAAAATCCGCTTAAAGCTCGTCTGATTCAATATGATCGGGGTTGATGCCGATGGCGGTCATGCGGTCCTGCCAGCGTTGGTGCGCCAGCGCCTGCATATCCTCGACCTTATCGGATTCATCGGTAATCTCCAGCCCGATCAGGGTTTCGACCACATCTTCTAATGTCACCAATCCCTGCACGGTGCCGTATTCATCCACGACCATGGCAATATGGCTTTTTTCGTACATCAAGCGGTCATAAAGATCCGAGGCCATTAATTTATCGGGTATCATCAAAAAATCTCGTTTGAAATCCGATAGCAGGCGGTCAAACTCGTCCTTGGCCTGCGCATAAAGAAGGTCGCTTTTCAGCACGTAGCCTTTGATATCATCTGTGCTTTTCGCATAGACAGGAATGCGCGAGAAAGGCTGCCCGGCATGGGCCGAGAAAAATTCCTGCACGCTCATGTCTTCGGGCGCCGAAAAAATGACGGGGCGCGGTGTCATGATGTCGCGCACGGACAGGCGGTGCAGCTTCATCAGATTGGTCACGATTTTCATCTCTTTGGAATCCAGTAATCCCTCTTCCTTGCCGATCTTGGCCATCGCGGTCATTTCATCGCGGCTGAACGTAAAGGCACTGGCGCCAGAGCGGGAAAGCAGGCGTGTGAGTTTTTCGGAGAGCCAGACAAAAGGAAACAAAACTCTCGTCAACCACATAATCAGAACGCCCATCACCGGCGCAATTTGTTGCCAATAGGTCGCGCCCAGCGTTTTAGGAATGATCTCGGAAAATACCAGAATCAGGAGCGTTAATACGCCCGATGTTACGCCTAGATATTCATTGCCGAATACCATTGTTGCCTGCGCGCCAACGCCGGCTGCGCCGACCGTGTGGGCTATAGTGTTGGCCGTTAGGATCGCGGCCAAGGGCCTGTCTAGATTATCGCGCAGATCTTTAAGCACCTTCGCACTGGCTTTGCCTTTTTGTTCCAGAACAGCGATATAGGCCGGGCGCACAGAGAGCAAAACAGCCTCGGCAATCGAACAGAAAAACGAAACGCCGATGGCGAGCATTAAATATAAAATCAGGAGGGTCATAAGATACACTTTGTGATTGTTTTCAAAGCTATTTATACCTCTCATAGGCAAGACGAACAAGAAAAAGCGGGATTTAAAATTTATGGGCTGTCGAAACATTAAAACTCTTTAATTTGTAAATGCACAAATCTGCCTTATGATGTTTTCATGCGTTTGCTTGTAATCGAAGATGATAAAGATGTTGCCGCCTATATTGCCAAGGGCATGAAGGAGGCCGGCCACATCGTTAATCTGGCCGATAACGGCAAGGATGGTCTGTTTCTGGCCACGACCGAGAGTTATGACGCCATGATTGTAGACCGTATGCTGCCCGAGCTGGACGGTTTGAGCATAATCAAAACCATTCGTGGCACAGGCAATAAGACGCCCGCCCTTATCCTTTCGGCGCTGGGCGAGGTCGATGACCGCGTGAAGGGCTTGCGCTCCGGCGGGGATGATTATCTCGTGAAACCTTTTGCGTTTGCCGAGTTGCTGGCACGCATAGAGATTCTGGCGCGCCGCACAGGCATCAATAACAACGGCGCGAGCGATACCGCTTTGGAGGCAGGCGATCTTCGGCTTGATTTGCTCTCGCGCAAGGTAACGCGCGGCGCTAAGGAAATTGAATTACAATCGACCGAATTCCGTTTGTTGGAATATTTGCTGAAAAATAAAGGACAGGTCGTGACCCGCACAATGCTGCTGGAACATGTCTGGGATTATCACTTTGACCCGCAAACCAATGTCATTGATGTGCATATCAGCCGCCTGCGCGCAAAAATTGATAAGGATTTTTCCGAAGCCCTCATCAGAACGGTGCGCGGCGCCGGCTATATTATAGAAGGATAGGATGCAGATTTATACGCGTCCCGACACCCCAAAACGCAGCTATATCCGTAGCTCCAGTTTTGTTATGGCGGCTATCTTCACGCTGCTTTGCGGCTTGGCGGCGCTTAGTCTCGGCTATTTCATCAACTACTTTGCCAAAGGCCATGTCGTACAGAGTACAAATGCTATTTTGGACGCCGAGATAAAATATATCGGCGCCCAAGGTCTACCCGAAGAGGGGCGCATCGGAAAATATCTCTATATTTATCTGGATGAAGGGCAGGACGACCTGCCCGATACACTCTCGGAAGAGGATTTACGCCTGAGTGAGGGGATTTTAACCTTTAAAATCAAAGCTAGCATGAATGAGAGCTTTGCCGCCAAGGTCTTGCCTCTTGATGGCGGAAGGCGCTTGATGGTGGCTTATAATATCACCGAAATAGCCAAGGATTTCCGTTTCATGCAATGGCTGGGGATCGCGAGTATTGGCTTTGTCGTGCTGGTGGTTGGAATCAGTTATCTGATTAGCGTCTTTGTGGTGCGTGGCACCAACCGCATTGCCGAAACCGCGCAGGATATTATCTCCACCGGTGATCTTTCGCGCCGTTTGGCGGTCAATAACCGCTGGGATGATCTCAGCAATATGGCCGCCGTGCTCAACACGCTTTTGGCACGGATTGAGGAGCTCATGCAGGGCGTGCGCCGCGTATCCGACAATATCGCCCATGATCTGCGCACGCCACTGACCCGTATGCGTAACCATATCGAGGAATTGCAGGAAAGTGGGAAGGAGGGGCATTATGATAGCCTGCTGGCCGAAGCCGATCATTTGCTGACGACCTTCAATGCTCTACTTCGCATCACCCGCATCGAAACAGAGCGCCAGCGCGGGCATTTCAAAGATGTTGATTTGAAAAAGCTGTTGGAAGATGTCAGCGGTTTTTATGCGCCCTTGGCGGAAGAAGGCGGCGTCGAAATGGATTGTGATTTGGGGGAAGCGCGCGTTCATGGCGACCGTGACCTGTTGTTTCAGGCCTTCGCCAATATGCTGGATAATGCTGTGAAATTCACGCCCTGCGGGGGCCGCATACATATTGCCCTTGCCCGCAGGGATGATAAAGCCATTGTGACCATTACCGATAGCGGCATTGGTGTGAACGAAACAGAGGCCGAGAAAATTTTCCAGCGCTTCTACCGCGCCGAGCAGAGCCGCAGCATGCCTGGTACGGGGCTGGGTCTTAGTCTGGTGAAAGCCGTCATGGATTTGCATCAGGGAAAAATTAAAATCGAGCCCAATAACCCCGGCTTAAAAATAATTACAATTTTGTAATGTTTGCGCCATAGAGCTGTAAGATCACTTCATGCAAAATAAAATGATGAAGATTGCGGTTATCGGGGCAGGTATATCAGGTTTGGGCGCGGCATATTTATTGTCACCCGACCATGACGTTTATGTGTTTGAAAAAAACACCTATACTGGTGGGCACAGCCGTACGATCGATGTTCATATAGATAATCAGGATACCGAGAACAAAACACCCGTGGATACGGGGTTTATTGTTTTTAACAATTGGAATTATCCCAATCTTTTGGGGTTGTTTAAAGACCTGAATGTTCCCTTTCAAAAATCCGATATGTCTTTTGGCGTCAGCATCGGTAAGGGCTGGCTGGAATATGCGTCCGGCGGGATGTTGGCACAGAAACGTAATATTTTGCGCCCCGCCTATTGGAAGATGATTTTTGATATTCTTCGCTTTAATAAACAAGCGCCCGCCTATATCGAAAAGGACAGTACGATCACGTTGGAGCAATGCCTTGATGAGCTAAAAATGGGCGACTGGTTTCGTAATTATTATCTGCTGGCAATGGGCGCTGCGATCTGGAGTTGCCCGCTGGATACCATCATGAAATTTCCGGCCAAAACATTTTTGCAGTTTTTCAAAAATCACGGTCTGCTCAGTATCAATAACCGCCCGCAATGGTACACCGTCACAGGCGGCAGTAGGGAATATGTGCAGCGCCTGACCCGCATGCTTCGCCACCGCGTTCGCCATGATTATGCCGTTAGCAAAGTGATACCAATAGAAAATGGCTTTCGTATTGAAGACTATCGCGGAAACGGCGAGCATTTCGATCAGGTTATTTTTGCTTGTCACGCCGATGAAGCCTTGCAGATGATCGACAATCCGACAGAGACAGAGCGCGAAGTTTTGGGTAGTTTCGATTATCAGGATAATTTTATAATCGTTCATAGTGATGAGACCTTCATGCCCAGCCAAAAGAAATGCTGGGCGAGTTGGGTTTACCTATCCGAAGACCGTAAGGATGAAAGCGCGAATGTATCGCTCAGCTACTGGATGAACAATTTACAAAGTCTGGATAGCGAGCGTACAATTCTGGTGACCTTAAACCCCGGGCGCCGCCCTGCCGAGGACACTATCATGGACGAACATGTCTTTTCACATCCGATCTTTGATCAAAAAGCCATTGATGCGCAAAGCAGCATTCCTGATATTCAGGGCGTGCGGGGCTTATGGTTCTGCGGCGCGTATCAACGATACGGCTTTCATGAAGACGGCCTACTCAGCGCCGTTCAGGTTATAAAAAAAATGGGGGGCACGATCCCATGGGAGAATTAGAGCCCGTCATCGCTCCGCGCATTATGTTCGGCAAGGTGATGCATGCCCGCCTTTTCCCCAAGCGCAACAAATTTCGCTACCGCATGTATTATCTGGAATTGCCGCTGGCAGGCCTTGAAAATTCGCCCGTTGCCTATAACCGTTTCAGCCTTTTAAGCTTTTACGATATAGATCACGGCCCGCGCGATGGGTCGGCTTTGGAACCATGGGCGCGTAGTATTTTAAATGAATATGGTCTTGGTGAAGTTTGCGGCGGCGCAATATCACTCATCACCTTACCGCGCGTTCTGGGCTATGTTTTTAACCCTGTTAGTTTTTGGGTTTGCCGCGATAAAGATGGAAACACCCGCGCGGTCATCTGCGAGGTGCATAATACCTTCGGCGAATATCACAGCTATATTTGCGCCCATGACGATCATCGTCCGATCACGGAAAAAGACACGTTGGAGGGCGATAAGCTGTTTCACGTCTCGCCCTTTATCATTCGCGAGGGGCGCTATAAATTCCGTTTTGATCTGCGGGACGGGCATTTTGGTATCTGGATTGATTATTACGCGCCTGATGGGAATAAACAGCTTTTAACCTCTTTGATCGGTAAGCGCGAGCCTTTGGACAAAGCGGCGCTGAGAAAGGCGTTCTGGCGTTACCCGCTGGTCACATTCAAAGCCATTTTCCTGATACACTGGCAGGCTTTTAAACTGATTGGCAAAGGGATCAAATATATCCCAAGACCGCCCCAGCGCGATGAAATCACAAGCGGAACCGATAAAATTACAAAATTGTAATCTTATCGCAAGATTGACGTCAGGCTGCCTACGATAGAATAGATATTATGTTGGAACAAATAGCATCAGATCAGTTATTCAAACGTCTTGATAAAATCGAGAGCGGATCGCTATTGCTGAAAACCCCCGATGGTAAAACCCGCATGTTCGAAGGTAAAAAGCCGGGCGAAAAGGCCGAGCTGGAGCTGCGTAGCTGGAAAGTTGTGACCAACATGCTTCAACGTGGCGATATCGCCTTTGCTGAAGATTACCGCGCGGGCAACTGGGACACCGATAACCTTGTGGCGCTGACCTCGCTTGGTATCAAGAACAAAGCGGCGCTGGATGATATGGTGGCCGGAAATTCTTTGTGGCGCCGCGTCTCTATGCTGTCCTATCTTCTCAAACTCAACACGCTCGGCGGATCGAAAAAAAACATCCATGCGCATTACGATCTTGGCAATGATTTCTACAAACTCTGGCTGGATGAAGGGATGACTTATTCATCGGCGCTATATAAAAACGGCAATGAAACTCTGCCGGAGGCGCAGAACAATAAATACGACCGTATGATCGAGGCGCTGGGCAAAGACAAAGGCAGTTTGCTGGAGGTCGGATGCGGCTGGGGCGCATTTGCCGAGCGCGCCGCGTCTAAGGGTGATTACAGCATTAAAGGCATTACTTTGTCGGAAGAACAATATCATTATGCGCGCACCCGCCTTGGCGGCGGTGCTAAGGTTGCGCTAGAAGATTACCGCCATCAAAGCGGTAAGTTCGATAATATTATCTCAATAGAAATGTTCGAAGCCGTGGGTGAGCGGTTCTGGCCAACCTATTTCTCGAAAATGGGTGATTTGCTGAAAAGCAATGGCCGTGCCGTAATCCAGACTATCACAATGAACGAAAACGATTTCCCCCGATACCGCCGGGGTGGTGATTTCATCCGTAGCTTCATCTTCCCCGGCGGTATGCTACCCAGCCCATCGCGTTTCAAGGAAGAGGCGGCACACGCCGGATTGAAAACAGGCAGCGAGTTTTATTTCGGGCAGGATTACGCCCGCACGCTTGAAATCTGGCTGAAAAATTTCGAGAATAAACGCGAAGACGTTAAGGCGCTGGGGTTTGATGATGGATTTATAAGATTGTGGCGTTTTTATCTGGCGGCCTGTGCATCGGGCTTTAAAACCGGAAAAACCAACGTGATGCAGATCGAGTTGGCCCATGGCTAAATATAAAGGCAAACGCATGAGCAGATTTATTCATACCGCTGGCGTAATGGCGCTGCTGGGTCTTACTCCCGCAATGGCCAATGATTATATTGGCACGATGGTGCCTGACGCCCAGAAGGTCGGTAGCGTCCGTATGACCTATATGCTTTGGGATGTTTATGACGCTGCGCTCTATGCCCCCCAAGGGGAATGGTCACAGGATCGGCCCTTTGCGTTAAAACTGACTTACTTGCGTAATTTACACGGTCAGAAAATTGCCGATCGCAGTATCAAAGAAATGCGTACGCAAGGCTATAATGATGAAATCCGCCTTTCTGCATGGCAAACCCAGATGCGGGACATCTTCCCCGAAGTAAAGGAAGGCGATGTCATTACAGGTATTTTCACCGCCGACAAGCAAACTGTTTTTATAAGCGGCGAGCAAGAAATCGGGCGTATTAACGACCCTGAATTTGGCCAGCGTTTTTTCGATATTTGGCTGAATACCAAAACCAGCGAGCCCGAGCTGCGCACTGCGCTGTTGGGCGCACCACCTGCAAACCAAAACAGAAAGACGACTGCCGATGTTCAAGACACTCAAAATACTATTCGTTACGGGGGTGCTCGGACTTATGACTAGTTGCTCAAGCGGAAAATCATTGGATAAATATGAAGGCCAGCAGCCGCCATTGGCGCTGGAGGAATATTTCAACGGCCCGATCAAGGCATGGGGCATGGTGCAGGATTGGCGCGGCACGGTAAAACGCCGTTTTGATGTCGATCTGGTTGGTGAATGGAACGGCGATACGGGAACGCTCAGCGAGGAATTCCGTTATTATGACGGCGAAGTACAAACCCGCGTCTGGACGATCACCAAAGTTGCCGATAACCGCTATGAAGGCAGTGCGGGCGACATAAAAGGCAAAGCAACAGGGGAAACCAAAGGTAACGCTATGCGCTGGGCGTATGTTATGAATCTGGACGTCGGGAACAAAACCTATGCCATTACGTTTGATGATTGGATGTTCCTGATGAATGACGGCGTTCTGATTAACAAATCCTATTTGAAAAAATTCGGCTTTACGGTGGGCGAGCTTACTTTGTTCATGCAAAAACAGCCTGAGTAAAAGAAAGCGGCGAGCTATGCTACGCAAAACTCTCACGATTACCTTATTGGCGGCGGCCACACTTATCAATGGCGCCTGGACGCAGTTAGGTCTTTTTGCCGCCAATGTTCCTTCGCATTTTAACGGTGCCAAACGAATAGACAATATTGCGTATGGCGAGGCTTCTCTGCAAAAACTGAGCCTGCATATCCCGCCTTCTGCCACGGAAAGCACGCCCGCCCCTGTACTGGTCTTTTTTCATGGCGGGCGCTGGAGCGATGGCTATAAAGAGCAATATAAATTTGTCTCCAATGCGTTTGTTCAAGAAGGCTATATCGTAGCGCTAGCCGATTACCGTAAATACCCCGATGTTAAATTCCCTGCTTTCGTAGAAGATGCCGCCGCGGCTTTGGCATGGGTGCATAATAATATCGATGAGTATGATGGTGATACCGCGCGGCTCTACCTCGCGGGTCATTCATCCGGCGCGCATATGGCGGCGCTGGTGGCGACCGATCCGCAATATCTCGCCGCGCATGATTTGAACCGCGATATCATCGTAGGTTTTGCAGGCTTATCAGGGCCATATGCGTTTGTGCCGGAAGAGCCAGATCTTAAGGACATGTTTGGCCCGCCGGAGCGCTATCCGCTCATGCGCGCGCCGAATTACGTGGATGGAGGCCAGCCGCCAATGCTGCTTCTGCACGGGCTGGACGATGAAACGGTGGTGCTGAAAAATGCCGAGAAATTGCGCGATGCTATCGAAGGCGAGGGCGGGCAAGTAACACTCAAGACTTATGAGGGCATCAACCATATCGAAACGGTCGGCTCCTTGATGTGGTTCTGGTCGTATAAAGCGCCCGTGAAGGAAGACATGCTGGAATTCTTCCAACAGGCCAAAGCTAAATAATTAAGCGCTCTTCGCTGCTTTCTTCACATTAATCTGCGGAATTAGGCTGCCGCCGATCATACCTATAATGGCCATGGTAAGGCCGACCAGTTGCGGCGGGATCATCATTTCCTGATGATGCGCCGCCATTTGCAAATTCAGACCTTCCAGCACCGCCCAAGACGTGACCCCCAGCGCGATAGAACACAGCGCGCCCGCATTCGTGGCTTTGCTCCAATACACGCCGAAAGCCAGTGGCACAAACGCGCCACAGAGTGTGACCAGATAGGCGTTCTCGACCATCTCGAAAATGCTTAAGCCCGCGGAAGAGCTTAAATAGGCATAGCCAAAGACTAAGATTCCAAACCCGAATACGCAGCCGCGTAAGGTGAGCAGCAATTGCTTGTCATTCAGCTTAAAGGCTTCCTTGAAAATATTTTCCGCCAGAATAGCAGAGGGTGCCAAAAGCGTGCCCGAGGCGGTCGACATAATCGCCGAGAGTAGCGCACCGAAGAACATCACCTGCACAAATATCGGCACATCATTCAGTATAAATTCCGGCAAGATACGCTGTGGGTCGCCGCCCTCGCTCATATGAATTTCCAGCAAGGTTGGATCTAACAAGCTCGCACCATAGACAATAAAGATCGGCACAAAGCAGAATATAATATAAAAGCCCCCGCCGATGATCGTTCCGCGCACGGCGGTTTTCTCGTCCTTGGCGGACATCACGCGCTGGAAGACGTCCTGCTGTGGGATTGATCCAAGCGCGAGCGTTACGAACACGCCGATAAAGCCTAAAATGGCGGCGGCGTTCATATCCGGCCAGAAATTGAATTTGTTATTGGCCGCGGCGTGCTCTATCACGGTCATCGCGCCCCCGTCTAAACGTCCGGCGATCAGATAGGCCACGATTAAAAGCCCCGAGAGAATCGCCATCATCTGAATGAAGTCCATAATCGCGATTGACCACATCCCCCCGAAAATAGTGTAGAGCATAACCACGCTTAGGCCGATCACCATGCCCCATTCAAAAGAAACCATATCGCTGGAAATCAGGCTGATGGTCAGGCCAAGCGCCACAATCTGCGCCGCAACCCAGCCAAGATAGCTGATACAAATGGCAATAGAGACCAGTGTTTCTACGGTGCGCCCATAACGCTGGCGGTAAAAATCCCCGATGGTCAGCAATTTCATTCGGTACAGACGCGCGGCAAAGAACACGCCGACAAAGACAAGGCAAAGCCCCGCCCCGAACGGATCGGCGACAATCCCGCCGAGACCTTCTTCCATGAAGGTGGCGGGAATGCCCAGCACGGCTTCGGAGCCGAACCAGGTCGCAAACACGGTCGCGATGGTGATATAGATCGGTAGAGAGCGCCCCGCCAGCACGTAATCGGTCGAGTTTCGCACCCGCATCGCGGCATAAATGCCGATCCCGATTGAAATTACCAAATACAGGATAACAAAAATGCTCAGGGCGCTCATGGGTTCTATATCTCCATCACGGTATGTTTTTAGGCGTTAGATTTGAAAAGTCTGGAAGGCGTCCTCACCGCAAAGCTCGCTCTGGACAACAATTTTCTGCACAGTACCGAAGCCGTTGAAATCGGTGCGCGATACTTCGCCGTATGCGCCAAGTTGCTCGATACGGATCCAGTCACCAACCTGAATATCGGATGGCAACATGAAAGGACCGCGCATCATATCAACCGAATCGCAAGTCGGACCGGCAAAACGGAAGCCTTGAACGGGGCCCTCAAACTCACGGTTTTCCTTGCGGATCAAATGGGCGGGGTATGGCAAGCCAACAGACCCGCCGGCCTCGAAAAGACCGCCATAGGTGCCGTCATTCAAATACAGCAAATCATCTTTACGGCCTTCCACGCGTACAACCAATGAGCCTGCACAAGCCACAAGGCCGCGTCCGACTTCGCAAAGAAGCTCCAGACCATCCAGTTTGTGCTTTTTCACCGCGCTGGCGATGGCTTTGGTGAAGGCTGTGATTGGCGGGACTTTTTCCGCTTCGTTCAACTCGGCCGGAAAACCGCCGCCGACATCAATGGTCTCGACTTTCACTGTGCTGTTTTCGATCACCTTCGCCGCGCATTTCAGGGCTTTGGAATATACTTGCGGGTCAGGGCACTGCGTACCGACATGGAAGCTCAAGCCCAGCTTTGTGCAATATGGGCGGCAGAGCAACAATAGCTCGGAAGCAAGCTCCGGCTTCGCGCCGAACTTGCTGGAGAAATCGGTGGCCACGCCGCCGCCCGGCTTGTCTTTGGGCACGGCCAGACGCACGAAAAGCTCGAGGTCATCGGCGGCATTGGTTTCAAACAGGATTTTATCCAGCTCGGCGGCATAATCGAGTACGAACGCGCGCACGCCGTGCTCATAATAAGCTTCGCGAATGGCTTCAGGCGCCTTAATAGGGTGCATGAAATAGATTTTTGCATCGGGAAACAGGCCTTTAATCAGGCGCACTTCGCTAATGGATGCAACATCGAAACGGCGCACGCCGCCTTCATACATGGCTTCCAGAAAGATCGGGTCGGGATTACATTTTACCGCGTAGAGCACATGGCCGGTAAAGGCAGACGTAAATTCACGTGCGCGCTTCACGAGACGGCCCGGATTAAGTATAGGTACCGGAATGGTCGGGTTGAGCGAGCGGATATACTCGTCGCTGATATCATAATCGGCGCCGTATGACGATGTTTTGGCATTGTCATTGGACAAAGAAGCGGAATATGTAGGGGCGCTCTGCCCCTCAATGAGAAGGTCGTTGGTCATCAACAATAAACCTCGTGTTATAGGAGCAAGCTCCAAGTTAAATACAAGAAATTCGTCGTTGCATAACCAAACCAATATGGGGCCATAGGCACGTGCGTTCTATTATCATTGCGCCACAAATAAATATTTTGCAAACTTTTTTTTACATGTCTGCAAATTAATTTTTTTATTTGAAATTATCTTTATATTTCAGGGGCTTGCTGAGGGGTTGAATCGGCCTCTTCACCGAGTTTTTTGAGGGCAATGTGCTTATCCTCACCCAGCTCCAGATGATGGGTGTAGTGTTTCAATAAATTGTTGTTATGGATAATTCCAATAGCTGTTGCGCCCTTGGCCTTCTCAAACAATTTTTTATAAAGCTCGTCGGCTTTTTGTTCTTTCAGGGCCGAAGAGACCTCGTCCAGTAAAAACAGCGCGGCCTCGTCTGCTTGAAGGAACATGCGCGCAAATCCCAGCTGTTCAGCCTGACCGCCTGATAGTGGCATCTTATGACCCATAAAGAGCCAGTTTTGTATATGGTTTTGTCCATTGCTCAGAACATTGCGGGCAATTTTTCTACCTGTATGGCCGGGAAATAGTACTGTTTTGCGTTTTTCCTCAGGCGCAGGCGGGCTGGATATTTTTTCTATTATTCCATTTTCTTCCAATAATTCCATCATATCTTTAATTTTTTTATCTTGCTGAATGGCTGGTTCAGGAGCCAATTCTTTAAACTTTTCTTTTACGTAGCTGATAATTTTTTCTTTAAGTGCATCTTCATATTCAGGCGTAAAATGCTCTGCAATTGTTTCCGGCAGGTCAATTTTTTTGTCCAGCGCCTTAATCAGTGCGGCTTCTATCTGCTGCGCTGATTTTGCCGAAATATCGCGGGCATTTTTTCTTATCTCGTTATCCAGCGCCTCTTTGTATCTTTCGAACAAAACATCGGGTTTAGCGGCATTCCAGGGCAACTGAACTTTCAGTTGGGGAAGGCCGGCGTCGTCAAGGCACTCTTCATATTGTTCATGCGTGTAGGTTTCCGGCGAATTAGGATAGGACATCATGCCCTGCAGAGTGGTCGGGGATTTGCGCATTTCTTGCGATACATTCATCATCCTCTTGCCTTCGGGCAGGGTAATGTGAATACGGCCACGGCCGCCGTGTGTCAGTTCACCCATGTGACGGAATATTGTGGATTTACCGCCACCATTTGGCCCGGTGAGGCCTGCGCGCTCGCCGTCTTTTAACGTGAAATCAATATCTTTAATTAGGTCGGTACCGTCCGGCGCCTTTATCGTGACATCCTCGAAACGAACCTCAACGTGATCACCGGTATGATGATAGACATACACATATTCCGGTATAGGCGCTTGCGCGCTCTGTCTGAATTTTTCTGCTGTTTTGGTGTTTGACTGTGTCATTTTTTATGCTCCTCTACAGCGCGGGTCCGGCCGGTTGATGGCCTGTATCGCCCGAAGGTGTTGTCTCGCCATCTTGTAAACGGCGGTAATATTCTTTTTCGAGCATTTCGTACTTGCTCAGGTCGATACCGTCAATTAACTGGGCAATCCTGTCGACATTGGCTTTGACGATAGCAAATTGTGGAATGGTGCGTTTCACGAAATCGACACTGCGGTCAACCGTGCGGAAAATACCCGCGGCCTGCATTGCGGTTCCGAATGTCAACATCGCGCCCATTCCTAGCGGTACAGTGAACAGGTACGGGACATAATTCCCGACATTGCCTTCAATCGAGTTAAAGACCATCATTTGCATGCGCTTGTTGATCATCTTGACGTCAAGATCGACAGCACGGCGGTGAATCTTCTTAAGAAGTCCTTTTTCGAATTTTTCACCTTGGGCCAAGGCAATTTGTTCGGGTTGCGATTGTACCGAGATCAGCCCTGCACGGAAGTCACCATTTGCGTGTTGGGTTTTCCGCGTCAATTTTGGAAGGGTGTAGGCGATTGCGCCCATGGCAACGGCTGCGGTTGCACTCCATCCGAAGGCCGCCCAGGTCATGAAGTTCGGTATAACCATATCCGGGCCGCCTAATACGCTCGGGTTAAAATCACCCATCGCGTTCAAAATCGGAATAAAGGCCGCCAAAGTCATGGCGTTTTGCATACCGTCGGTGCTGACATCCGTCGCAAAATTTGTAATCTGCGACATGTTTTCGGAAATTCGCTGATCGGGGTTATCGACGTTGGTATGCTCGAATTTGAGTTTATAAGCAGCGCCGTATTTGTTCCATTCATTGGTCAGCTTACCCGTCATCCAAGTCTGCCAGCGCAGGGCAAGGTGTTGCGCAGTGTAGGCGGCGGGCAGAGCATATAACAGGAATTGCCCTAACAATCCGCTAAAGCTGCGGGGAACTTCGTTTGTAAGATGATCAACATTTTCAACGACTTTAGAGGTGTTAAATATATCTTTTGCCATTAACTGCCCAAGATCATCAACAATTTCCTGACCTTCGGCTGCTTTAGTTAATGTCTCTAAAATCTCAGGTTGAGAGCTGTTTATTTGTTCCTGCATAGTGGCATGCAGCTCTCTCATATATTCAATGCGCTCGGGGCCGATTTCTTCGGCATTCAGCGTATCGGCGTTAAAGTCGTTAATGCCGGATAAAATGGCATCAAGCGCGGCTTGCGGGCCATCTTGCGTTAAGATCTGGGGCAACGTAAAATTATGCTCGAATGTGATACTGAGTTGACCCAGCTGGCTTTGTAGAGAGCTGAATTCATTCATCGCGCCATCCAGAACGCTCAGAGCTTGCGGATCAAGGTGGCTGAAATTTTCTGCTACTCTATCAACCAGAATTTGCGAGGCATGTTTGACATCAGCTTGATTTATCACGGCATCGCTAACCTGCTCGACAATCGCATCCATAAATTGACTTGGTATTGGCAGATCTTTTATTAGATTTTCTAATTGTTCGCGATTTTCCCCGCCAATAAAGCGCTCAAGTTCAAGGTCGCCGAACGTGGTATTAATGCTTTCCGTAATCTGGGAAATTGTTTCCGGTGAAATTCTAAGGCCGCTGAGCGCGCTGGTCACATCAAGGCTGTCAAAATTATACTGCGCCTCTGTGATGATAGTTTTCAGAAGCAACAAATCTGAATCATTCATGTTCATGTCATAGGCATCTTTCATACTGTTCAAGATGCCTTCTTTAAGTTCTCCGGAGCTGTTAAAGGCTTGAAGAAGAAAGTCATTAAAATCACGCCCCCAGTAACTGAACGTGGCCTGTACATCCACGCTTTTCAAGGTGCAATAGAAGGTGGCTGCAGCCAGTACAGCTGCGATTGAGGTCTCTTTAACACCGGCTTTGGACCAGTACATAGACAGGATTTTCATGGATGAGCGCATGAAGCTGCGCGAGGTATCCATGGCGGTGGATTCTTGTAATCTCTCTTTCAGGCGCGGATCGGGTTTGAATTTCTTCATATCATCTTCGAAAGACGTATATTGGAATTTTGGCATCAATTTGCTGGAGGTGTTCGGCGCCAGAGCTTTTGAGAGATCGCTGGTAACTTCCATCCATGTTGTCGGAAGAACAATTAATAATGGGCTGCGCTTTGCGTGCTTGGAGAAAACTTCTTTGAGAGCTTGCGTTCGTCTGGACGGGCCTGACATGGGCTCTTCGTTGTCCCAACCGCTCATGGCGGAATCATAACCAATATGCTTTCTAAGAAATCTTACTGGGGCCATGGCACTATCAAATGCCTTGCCCAACGCTCCCTGACGCTGATTCTTCATCATGCAACCCTGTTCTATATTTATTATTATTAATTATTTCATGCACGTTAGTTATGGGATTATCTTTTGTCAAATGATTTTTGCATAAAATATTTACCAACATTGCCACCCATAATAATCGTGCTAATTTAGTTGCATGAACGATTTTAATGAAAAAACAATCTGGCTCATCGGCGCCAGCAGCGGTATCGGCGCAGCCTTGGCGCGGGAGCTATCAAGCCGTGGCGCGAAGCTGGTGTTATCGGCGCGTAGCGAGGATAAGCTTCATAACCTCAATCAGGAAATGGGCGGCGGCCATTTGGTGCTTCCTTTGGATATTTCCGGCGCAAAAGCTGCAAAAGAGGCCATGGGCAAGATCGAACAAACGGGCGGTGCACTCGACAGTGTTGTCTTTCTGGCGGCTATTTATTCCCCTCATGACGGCAAGACAAAGGACATAGAGACCATCCATAAAATGCTGGATGTGAATTTGGGCGGCGCGTTCAATACAGTGAACGCCGTGCAGGAATATTTTGAAGGCCGCGGGCAAGGACAAATTGTTCTTTGTGGTTCCGTGGCCGGATATCGCGGTCTGCCCACGGGCCAGCCCTATTGCGCGACCAAGGCCGCTATTATCAATCTGGCGGAAACACTCTATGTTGATCTTGGCCGCAAGAATATTGATGTGAAAGTTATTTGTCCGGGCTTTGTCAAAACCCCGCTCACCGACAAGAACGATTTCAAAATGCCGATGATGATTGAGGCCGAAGAGGCCGCGCGCGCCATCGCAAAGGGCTTGAATGGTAAAGCCTTCGAAATTCATTTCCCGAAAAAATTCACCTATATCATGAAGACTCTGCAGATGCTGCCCTACTGGCTTTATTTCAAGCTGATTAAGCGGGTCGTATAAATGCTGCGGCTTTCCAGTTTTCCCAATAATTTTGACGCGGTCGTTATCGGCGCGAGTGGCGGTATCGGCTCCGCGTTTCTAGACCTATTGTGCGTAGAAGAGCAGGTGGAACGCATTTACGCCTTCTCCCGCAAAGGGCAGGGGGGCACGCATGATAAAATTTGCCATGGCAAAATTGATCTGGAAAACGAATCCACTATTAAGCGGGCTGCTGATGCAATCTCTGACAATGTAAGGCTGGTTATCATTGCAACCGGATTTTTGCATGGCGGTGATGTGCATCCTGAAAAATCCCTGAATGATCTGGCTATTGATCACATGCAGCGTAATTTTGCGATTAATTGTTATGGACCCGCGCTGGTATTTAAGCATTTTCTGCCTAAAATCCCGCGCAGCGGAAAATCTGTGATCGGGGCGCTCAGTGCGCGGGTTGGCAGTATTTCAGATAACCGCCTCGGCGGGTGGTATTCCTACCGCGCCTCTAAGGCGGCGTTGAATATGATGATTAAAACCACCTCCATAGAGGCCGCGCGCAAGTGGAAAGAGACCGCGCTCATCGGGCTGCATCCCGGTACGGTGGAGACGGGTTTGTCCGAGCCGTTCAAAGCCAATGTGCCGGGCGAAAAGCTCTTTAGCCCCGCACAATCCGCAAATTATCTGCTGGAGGTGATAGAGAGCGCCACCGCCAAAGACAGCGGCGCAATATTTGATTGGCAAGGCAAAGTCATCGCGCCATAGCATCTTGCGGCGGAAATATTGGAACCTGAGCGCCATTCTTTTGTTTTTCTTCTTTAATCTTCATTTTCCTTGGCGGGGATATATGTATAGTCTATGCGCATGGACGTGAACCACACATTCCGAACGGTTTTACCGCTAATCTGCCTGATTATTTTGGGCGGGTGTTTGCCCTTTGGCGAGAACACGAATTATAATATTGAGGGCATAACGGAGAATGAGCCGTTGCAGAGCTATCTCAATGCCATTCTAGATGATCGCCTAGAAAACGAGGTCGAGGAGGACGCCGATGATAATCCGGCCGAATTTGCCCGCGCCGAGAGCTACCGCGAACAAATGATCGCGGGCGATCTGCTGGCGGCCATGAAAGCTAAAGGCTATTATGATGCGCGCGTGCGATATAACGACAACGAAGAGGAAGTCTTCAGTGGCACCTATAAAATTCGCCCCGGTGAGCAATATATGGTCTCCTCCCTCACCATCACGCCCGATACCTTCTATGACCAGTTTGACCGCAGTCTGATTGATGAAGGCTTACCGCTCGAGGCCGATAATGTTCTGGAAGCCCAGAACTTCCTCTATAAAGCCGTTCAAAAAGATAAATGTTATTTCTCTATGGATGTCACCCATCAGGTGGTGCTCGACCGCGCCACCAAGACCGCCGCGCTGACCTACACCGTTGATATAGGCCCCGAAGCTAGGTTCGGCACCGCCATTTTTGAGGGCGGAGGCAGCGTCGAGGACGAATATTTGCAAAAACTGGTGCCGTGGAATGAGGGCGATTGTTTCCGCCGTGAAAAAATCGAGACTCTAAAAACCCGCCTGCTGGAAAGCGGCCTGTTTTCCAGAGCCGAGAGCACTTTGCCGGAGGCTCCGGGCGAAGATGGAATCGTGCCGGTCACGCTCACACTAAAAGAGCGCGCGCAAAGAAGCGTGAAAATAGGCGCTAATTATTACACCGATACAGGGCCGGGAATTATTCTGGGTTGGGAGCACCGCAACTTTTTCGGACAAGCCGAAACACTCTCCAGCGAGCTCAGGGTAAACCAGATCGAACAAAGCCTGAATTTCGATTTCACCAAGCCCTATTTTATTCGCGACGACCAGACATTAAACCTGAACGCCGCCCTGCGCACCGAAGACACCGATGCTTATGAAGAGCTGGCGCTGGATACGGGCATCAAATTATCACGGCAATTCAGCCGCAAATTCTCGGGCTCGACTGGGCTGGCTTTTACACTGTCTGAAATAGAAGATTCTGTGAACGGTACAAAAACCTACGGCCTGTTTTCTGTGCCGACCAGTGTTGTCTACGATACCCGCAACAATGAACTTGATCCGCAAAAGGGCTGGTATTTAACGGGCGGCGTACGCCCTTACTTCGATGCCCTCGGGGAGAGTGATCCCTTCACGAAATTAGAGGCAGGCGCGCGCACTTATGTTCACTTTTCGGACGCCCCTGATTTGACGTTGGCGCTGCGCGGGAATGTCGGCAGCATCGTCGGCAGTGATACCGCCGATATTCCGGCCACTGAACGTTTTTATGCTGGCGGCGGCGGCTCTGTGCGCGGTTTCGGCTATCAGGAAGTTGGCCCTAAAGATGAAGATGGCGACCCATCCGGCGGGCGTTCGCTCGTGACGGGAACTGTAGAGTTGCGCACAAAATTTACCGATTCCATAGGCGGCGTTGCCTTCGTCGATGCGGGGAGCGTCTCGGACAGCGCCCAGCCCGATTTTGACCGTCTATCGGTGGGCGCAGGTGTGGGTTTGCGGTATTTCACAGGCTTTGGCCCTTTGCGCTTTGATGTTGCCGTACCGCTGAATGAAAAAGAAGATCTGGATCAGAACTATCAGTTTTATATCAGCATCGGGCAGGCGTTCTAAATGAATATACGGTGGGGCAGAAAGTATTGGAAACATCTAGCGATCGGCTTCCTTGCGGCGGTGCTGCTCGG